>PVMK01115763.1_pt1 | contig 18111 bp, 23 predicted proteins | sample 1853481 | NCBI WGS metagenome assembly PVMK01 (sample SAMN08533507, study PRJNA380276) | Marine sediment metagenome, whole genome shotgun sequencing project. | reverse complement strand
CTTGCCCTGCTCTCTGCGGAACGGGCGACCGACACCGTGGCGCTGGCCCGCCGTCGATTTCCCGGCGCCCAGGTCAGCCTCGATGCGCTTTGCCGCCGCTTTGAGATCGACAACTCGACGCGCACCCTGCATGGCGCGCTGCTCGACTGCGAACTGCTGGCCGAGGTCTATCTCGAACTGCGCGGCGGTCGGCAGCCGGGGCTCGATCTGGCGGCAGACGCCAAGACGACCCGGCAGTCGGTGTCGGGGCAGCGGCCAATTCGCCCGGCGCGCCCACATGCGCCCGGCGCGGATGAACGTGCAGCCCATGACGCCTTCATCGAGGGCATGAAATCGCCGATCTGGCGGCGTTAAGCGGCCGCGCCCAATGCGCCCGGCGGGCCTCGCCCTATGTTTCCTTGGGCGAGCCGGGCTCCTCCCTCTGGCGGCGGCCGTCATGGATCTTGCCAAAATTGATGGGACTCAACAAAAGTGGGGGAAAGCCGCCGTCGCGCGTGGCATTGGCAATGATATTGCGTAAAAAGGGAAAGAGGTATCGTGGCACCTCGACCATGAGGGCGCGCTCCAGCTTCTCCTCTGAAACGTTTTCGTCGACCACGGCCTGGGCGGCGTATTGAAGCTCGACGATGAAGGCGACGGCCTCTCCAAATTTGGCGGAGACATAGAGGCTCAAAACCACCTCGTGGGAGTTGTCCTCCATGGCGTTCGCCGCAATGTCGACGCTGACCTTCAGTTCCGGGCCCTCGTCTCTGTAGGCGCCGAAGACACCGGGCGCGTTCGGATTCTCGAACGAAAAGTCCTTGATGTACTGCCGCGTTATGGACAGCGCGGCGTGGAGATCGGAGGGCTGACTGTCTCGGGCCGACTGGGTCCTCGCGCTGGAGTCCTCGCCACCGGCATCCATGTCCTTGGGCGCCGCGTCGCTGGAGTCCTCGCCGCTTAGCGCCGCGTCGCTGGCGGGCTGTTCGTTCATGTCGAGCGTCCTCTGAATTGCCGCGGTGTGGCTAACACGCGCGCGCCGGGCTCACAACCGCCCTGGTGGCCGTGCTGACGGGGTCGAAATGCAACGTGGTGGCGTTCGCCACCTCTTCGCCCGTGAGGCCGCGGATAAATCCCCAGTGGGTCACTACCAGCAGGTGGGATCCATCCGCGAGCAGGGTCGCGGTTTGGCGAAAATGCTCGCAGCGTACCTGCACCTCGGCATCGCTTTCGCCCAACCGGGGCCACCAAATTTCCGGCAGGTCGCCGAAATCGAAACCTGGCCAGTGGCGGCGCAGTTCGGATGCCGGGGTGCCGATGTCGCACGAAAAAACGGCGTGTTCGCGGACCAATGGCTCGATTGATACGGGAAGGCCCAGCGCGTCGGCGACGATCTCAGCGGTGTGCAGGGTTCGCCTGTAGGGGCTGGCGACAATGCGGCGGAGGTCGATTGCTCCTAGACGGTCCCCTGCTTCGGCTGCCTGTTGCTTGCCGGCGGGCGTCAGCACGGGGTCTTCAATTCCCGGATCGACACGTGTTGTGGCGTAGACAACGTTGAATTCCGATTGTCCGTGGCGCATCAGAATCATCGCGGCGGGATCCCCGGCGGTGTGTCGTCGTCGTCATCGGGTGTATCGCTCACGTCGCGATACTCGCCCTCGATTACGCCCCCGCCGGGTCCCCGCCTTGGCCGGCCTCGACCGGGATGGCCCTGATTGGGACGGATATCCTCGCCATCGACCCAGACGCGGGTCTCCGTGGCGGCCTCCAGGCGGCTTGCCAGAAACCGGCGAAGCATGTCCCGAAATCCCGGTACGAAAAGCGCGAGCCCGACGGCGTCCGTCATGAATCCGGGGGTCAGCAACAAAGCTCCGGCGATAACCAGGCAGAAGCCGTCAAACAGCTCGCGCGTCGGCAGCTGGCCGCGATCGAGCTGCTGGCGCCCGCGTGCCAGGGTCGCCAGGCCCTGGGCTCTCAGCTGCCATGAGCCGATGGCTGCCGTGAGCACCACCAATGCCAAGGTCGGCCACAACCCAATAAAGCCGCCGATTTCAATGAACAATCCGATTTCGATCAATGGCACGCCGATCAAAGCGGCCAAAAGTAGGATACCCACGCTTGCTCTTTCCCTACCAGTTTCCTATCTACGCTGTATACTTAAGTGAGGCAGACGCGCCTTTGGAGGCCTGATTGAGGCTGCCAAGGCACAGATCGCAGGACCTCCTAGCGCGATATGGTAGCAGGGTCCAGGAATCACACGCCGTTTGAGCGCTGCGCTCGCCTAGGCATGCCGCGGTGAGTTTGGGTTGGAACTTGGCCTAATGGGCGACGGTATCCAGTTTCTCGATATTATCCTTTTTGCCGCCATCGCGGCGTTCTTGGTGCTGCGGCTGCGCAGCGTCCTCGGGCGGCGTAGCGGCAATGACCAGGGACCCAAGTACAATCCCTTCCGCAAGCGCGGTGCGGAAGACGCCGACGAGGACAAGGTCATTGCCTTGCCGGACCGCAGCGCCAAGGCGGAACCTCAGGGGACCGGCAAAACTTCGGAAGGCGCGGAGGGCAGCCCGCTCGAGCAGAGCCTGACGCAGATCCAGTTGGCCGATCATAGTTTCGAGCCCGAGAGTTTCGTCGGCGGCGCGAAAGTCGCCTTCGAGACGGTTGTCGCCGCTTTTGCCGGCGGCGATACGAAGACCCTGCGGCCGCTCTTGAGCAACGACGTCTTCGAGGACTTCGCCGGGGCGATCAAGGCGCGCCTCGATAAGAGCGAGACGCTTGAAAGCACGCTGGTGGGAATCTCCGAGTCGGAAATCATCGAAGCGGAGCTGCAGGGCAAGACCGCCTTCGTCACTCTCAAGTTCGTCTCGGAACAGATCAACGTGACGCGCGACGCCGAGGGCGAAGTGGTCGATGGCGACCCGGGTGGTGTTGCGTCGGTCACCGATATCTGGACCTTTGCGCGCAACACCCGAAGCCGCGATCCCAATTGGACCCTGGTGGCCACGGGCACCTCGAATTGATGCTTGCGCCGGCCCGGCCGGCCTGATCTCTTCCCTAGTTAGCATGACTTGGAGTCGCTGGATCCCGCCGCGCGGCCGAGATCTCGGGGTCGCGTGGGCCCTGGTCCTCTTCGCCGCCCTGTGGCTCGCGGCCTGCGAGCGCAGGCCGGCCGAGGCACCGCCGGAAGCCCTGCCGGACGGCCTGACGCTGACGCCGGTCGGTTTCGCCGCCCTGCCCGGCTGGTCGGACGACTCTCATGCCGAAGCATTACCCGCCCTGCTGCGCTCGTGCGGGCGTCTCGCGGGCGCTCCCAGCGGCCGCGCGCTGGGCCCGCAGGGCCCTGCGGGCCCGGTGGCCGGAACGGTGGCCGATTGGCGGGAAGCCTGCGCCGCCCTGGAATCCCTATCGAGCGGCGACGATGCCGCCCTGCGATCCAGCCTCGAAAGGCATTTCGCGCCCCTGGCGGTCGGCAACAACGCTGAGATGACCGGCGTGTTCACCGGCTACTACGAGGCCGAGCTTCGCGGCGCCCTTGAACCGGATGAGCGCCATAGCTGGCCGCTCTACGCTAAGCCGCCCGACCTGGTGACCGCCGATCTCGGCAAATTCCGGGCCGATCTGGAGGGCGTCCGCTTGTCCGGGCGGATCGAAAACGGCCGTTTGGTGCCCTACCGCGACCGCGCCGAGATCGATGACGGCGCTTTGACGGACCAAGGCCTCGAGCTGATTTGGGTCGACAATCCGGTCGATGCCTTTTTCCTGCACGTCCAGGGTTCCGGCCGGGTCATCCTAAACGACGGCCAGGTTATTCGCATCGGCTTCGCGGCCACCAACGGCTTGCAGTTTACGGCCATCGGTCAGGTCCTGCTCGATGAGGGCAAGGTCGCACCCGGCCAAGCCTCGGTTCAGGGCATCCGCGGCTGGCTGCTCGCCAATCCCGAGGAGGCTCATGAGGTATTGCGCCGCAACCGGCGCTTCACCTTCTTTCGCATCATCGAGGGCGAGGGGCCGATCGGCGGCCACGGCGTGCCGCTCACGCCGGGGCGGTCGCTCGCGGTCGATCCCGCCTTCATGCCGCTGGGCGCGCCGATCTGGCTCGACACCTCTTGGCCGGGCGACAACGCGCCGCTGCGCCGGCTGATGGTGGCGCAGGACATCGGCGGCGCCATCAAGGGGCCGGTGCGGGGCGATTTTTTCTGGGGCTATGGCGAAGAGGCGCTGCACTATGCCGGACGGATGAAGCAAACAGGGCGCTACTTCCTGTTGCTCCCGAAGGCGGTCGCCCAGCGCTACGCGGTCACCGGTTAGGCATTTCCGTTTCGCTAGGTCTCCGCACCGGCCCGCTGCCGAGCAAGATATAACCGCGACCGGCGCCCCAAGCGTCCGACCGCTCCCGGCGTGGCCGGCGCCCCCTTGCTTTTCGAGACTGCGCCGGACCATTCTTGCAGCAGAATACACGTGGGATTGTGCAAGCATGGCCGAGGACTCACCCGTTGCCGGGCTTTTCATTACCTGCCTGGTCGATCTCATTCGCCCGAGCGTGGGCCTGGCGGCGGTCAAGCTTTTGGAGGCCGCCGGCTGCCGGGTCGAGGTGCCGCTGTCGCAGACCTGCTGCGGCCAGCCGGCCTATAACTCCGGCGACCGGGCGAATGCCAGGGCCGTCGCGGCACAAGTGATCGCCGCCTTCGAGGATTTCGATTTCGTGGTCGCGCCATCGGGCTCCTGCGCCGGCATGATCAAGCACCACTATCCCGCCCTGTTCGACGATGATCCGGGCCTAAGGGCCAAGGCGGAGGCTTTGGCCGAGCGCACCCATGAGCTGGTGTCGTTTCTGACCGATGTGCGCGGCGTCGAAAGGGTCGCGGCGCGCTACGAGGGCCAAGTCACCTATCACGATGCTTGCTCGGGCCTGCGCGAGCTGGGCATCAAGTCTCAGCCGCGCGCCCTGCTCGCCTCGGTCGACGGCTTGAGCTTGCGGGAGATGGCGGACTCCGAGGTTTGTTGCGGTTTCGGCGGCACCTTCTGCGTCAAATATCCCGATATCTCCAATCAAATGGTCGGCGAGAAGGCCGCCGCCGTCGAGATGAGCGGCGCCGATACCCTCTTGGCGGGCGACCTTGGCTGCCTCATCAACATGGCGGGAAAGTTGGCCCGCCAGGGTTCCAACGTACGTGTACGTCATGTGGCGGAAGTCCTGGCCGACGCCGCCGACGGCCCGGCGATCGGCGAGGCCGCCGGCCGAGCCGCCGGCAAGAGCCAGGCCTAGAGACGGCGATGGACGCGACGTCCCTCAGCTTCAAGGAAAATGCCCGCAAGGCCCTCGCCGACCCCCTCGTGGCGCGCTCGCGGGAGCATATTAAGGCGGGATTCATCGGCAAGCGGCGCAAGGCGGCCGACCGCCTGCCCGAGTTCGAGGCGCTGCGCGACGTCGCCCGCGACATCAAGAACCATACCCTCGCCCACCTCGACCTCTATCTGGAACGCTACGAAACCGAGGTTTTGGCTGCCGGCGGCCAGGTTCACTGGTGCCCGACCGGCGAGGACGCACGCCAGGCCGTCCTAGAGATCTGCCGCGCCGTCGGCGCCCGGACGGTGACCAAGGGCAAGTCGATGATCTCCGAGGAAATCCAACTCAACGATTTCCTGGAAACGCACGGGATGGTACCGGTGGAAACGGACCTGGGCGAGTACATCATCCAGTTGCGCGGCGAGCCGCCAAGCCACATCATCGCCCCGGCGGTTCATCTGACCCGCACCGAGATCGAGGCCGCCTTCCGCACGCACCACGATCATCTGCCGGCCGGACGCCAGCTGTCGGAACCGGCGGATTTCGTGAATGAGGCGCGTGAGATCCTGCGCCAGAAGTTTGTCGACGCCGATGTCGGGATTACCGGCGCCAACTTCCTGGTCGCCGAGACCGGCAGTTCGATCATCGTCACCAACGAGGGCAACGGCGATCTGACCCAGTGTCTGCCCAAGGTCCACATCGTCATCGCCAGCTTGGAAAAGGTGGTGCCGACGCTGGAGGACGTGAACGTGATCTTGCGGGTCCTTGCCCGCTCGGCGACCGGCCAGGAGTGTTCGACCTATACCACCTTCTCGACCGGCCCGCGGCGACCCAGCGACCCGGACGGGCCCGATCAATACCACGTCATCCTGCTCGACAACGGGCGCTCCAACATGCTGGGCGGCGAGTTTCAGGACGCATTGCGCTGTATCCGCTGCGGTGCCTGCATGAACCACTGCCCGGTCTATCACGCGGTCGGCGGCCACGCTTACGGCTGGGTCTATCCGGGGCCGATCGGCGCGGTTCTGACGCCGGCCTTCATCGGCATCGAGCAGGCGGCGCATCTGCCGAATGCCTCGAGCTTCTGCGGCCGCTGCGAAGCGGTCTGTCCCATGCGTATCCCGCTGCCGAAGATGATGCGCCATTGGCGCGAGCGCGAGTTCGAGCGCCATCTCACCCCACGCGCCGCGCGCTGGGGCCTCGGGCTATGGGCCTTTTTCGCCCGCCGGCCGGGGCTCTACCACGCCGCGACCGCACTGGCTGGGCTGGCGCTGCGGCTGATGGCGGGCCGGCGCGGGCGGTTTCGCCGGCTGCCCCTGGCTGCGGGCTGGACCGACTACCGGGATTTCCCGGCGCCGGAGGGCCGCACCTTTCACCAGCTCTGGGCCGAGCGGCAAAAAGGGCGGCGGCCATGAGCGGTCCAGGATCGAACCGCGACGCGGTGCTGGGCGCCCTGCGCGCCCGCCTCGGTCGGCGGGACGGCGACGGCGGCGCGGAAGCGGTCTCGACGCGGATCGACTCTCGGGCCCGTGGGCCCATCCCGGCGCGCGGCGCGGGCGACCATGAGGCCCAGGTTGAACTCTTCGTCGAGATGGCCCGGGAGGTCGCCGCCGAGGTGATTCGGGTCCCCTCATCCGAGGCGGTGCCCAAGGCTGTCGCGGATTACCTGAAGTCCGAGAACCTGCCGGCGGAAATCCGGCTCGCACCCGATCCGGATCTCAGCGGCTTGCCGTGGGACAGCCAACCCCTGATTTCCCGCAGCGAGGGTCCAGCTCGCCCGGCGGACCCGGTCTCGCTCACCGGCGCCTTCGCCGGGATCGCGGAAACCGGAACGCTGATGCTGACCTCCGGCGCGGAGGGCCCGACCACGCTGAACTTCCTGCCCGAGACGCATTTGGTGGTCCTGAAAGCGCGCGATATTGCCGGGTGTTACGAAGACGCCTGGGACCGCCTTCGCGCGGCCCGGGACGGGCGCGCGCTGCCGCGCACGGTCAACCTGATCACGGGGCCGTCGCGCACCGCGGACATCGAGCAGACCATCCAGTTGGGCGCCCATGGACCGCGCCGGCTCTGCATTCTGCTGGTGGGTGATGGCGAAGCGTAAGACCGGATCGTCCGGCGAGCCGCCCGATAAGCCGCCCGCTACGTCGTCTGGCGACGACCTGGCGCTCTGGCGCCATGTTACCCGCGATACCCGGCCACTTTCAAACCGGCCCGCAGTCCCGAGGCAAGACACATCCGCACCGGCGGAACCGGCGCCGCCGCCAACCTCCAAGCCCAAGCCGTCTGCGAAGAAGAAGGAGGCGCTGCCAGCGGCCGTGCGGCCACCAAAAATGCCCGAATTGGAGAAGGGTGCGGTGGTCGGCGTCGACAAACGCACCGTGGGCCGCCTGAAACGTGGAAAACTGCCCGTCGAAGGACGCCTCGACCTGCACGGTCTGACCCAATACGAGGCCGAGAGGGCGCTTTCGACCTTCCTCGCGCGCAGCCAGGAACGCGGCCACCGCTGCGTTCTGGTGATCACCGGAAAGGGCGGCGAGCGTCGGGGCGAGGACTTCGAGCGAACCGGCGTGCTGCGCCGCATGATGCCGCTGTGGCTGAACGCCCCGGCCAACCGGGCCCGGATCCTGGCGTTCGACGAGGCGCGTGCCCAGCACGGCGGCGGCGGCGCGCTTTACGTGCTGCTGAAACGCCCGCGCCGAGACCCGGCGAACTAGGGCTACTCCGGTCCCAACCCGATCTGGTAAACTCCGATTCGGTTAATTCCGCAAGGAGGAGACGGACGTGACTCCCTTCGGCAAGCGATTGCGCGAGCTGCGCGAGGAACGCGGCCTATCGGCCAAGGAGATGGCGGCGGGCCTGGGTGTCTCGGCGGCCTACCTTTCGGCGCTGGAGCACGGCAAGCGCGGCAAGCCGAACAAGCGCTTCGTGCACCGGGTTTGCCAGTATCTGGGGATCATTTGGGACGAGGCCGAGGCGCTGCAGAAGACCGCCGCACTCTCCCACCCGCGGGTGGTGGTGGAGACCGCCGGCCTCTCGCCCGAAGCCACCGAGCTCGCCAACCGACTGGCCGGCAAGATCGGAACCCTGCCGGAGCAGGTTGTGACGCGATGGTTGGCGGAATTGCGCGGTCCGTCTCTACAGAATGAACTTGCTCAGGTCCGCGTTCTTGGCGAGTTCGGCGACCCGCTCGTGGACTAGGTCCCGGTCGATCACCACGGTCTCGCCGCCGCGGTCGGTGGCGGTGAAGGAGATCTCCTCCAAGAGCTTCTCCAGCACCGTATGGAGGCGGCGCGCGCCGATGTTCTCCACGCTGGAATTGATCTCCGCCGCCAGGTCGGCCAGCGCGCCGATCGCCTCGTCGGTGAAGTCGAGGGTCACCTCCTCGGTCGCCAACAGCGCCATGTACTGGCGGATCAGGCTGTACTCCGGTTCTTCCAGGATGCGCTTGAAGTCGTCGCGGGTGAGCGCGGCGAGCTCGACCCGGATCGGCAACCGGCCCTGCAGCTCCGGCAGCAGATCCGACGGCTTGGCGAAGTGGAACGCGCCGGAGGCGATGAACAGAATGTGGTCGGTCTTCACCGTGCCGTGCTTGGTGGTGACCACCGTACCCTCGATCAGCGGCAGCAGGTCGCGCTGCACCCCCTCGCGGCTGACGTCGGCGCCGATGCGCTCGCTGCGCGCGGTGATCTTGTCGATCTCGTCGAGAAACACGATGCCGTTCTGCTCGACGGTGGAGATCGCCTCGTTGACGACCATTTCCTGGTCGAGCAGCTTGTCGCTCTCCTCGTTGATCAACAGCTCGAGGGCCTGATCGACGGTCAAGCGCCGGGTCTTGGTGCGGCCGCCGAAGGCCTTGCCGAACATCTCGTTGAGGTTCATCACTCCCATCTGCGAGCCCGGCATGCCGGGGATGTCCATGGTCGGAAGCTGCAGCCCCGCGGTGTCGGCCACCTGGACCTCGACCTCTTTGTCGTCGAGCTCGCCGTTGCGCAGCCGGCGGCGGAAGGTGATGCGCGTTTCGTCGCGGGCGTTTTCGCCAACCAAGGAATCCAGAAGGCGTTCCTCGGCGGCTAGCTCCGCCTTGGCCTTGACCTCCTTGCGCAGGCGTTCGCGGGTCATGTTGATGGCGATCTCCAAAAGATCGCGCACGATCGACTCCACGTCGCGGCCGACATAGCCGACCTCGGTGAACTTGGTGGCCTCGACCTTGAGGAAAGGGGCCTGTGCGAGACGCGCCAACCGCCGGGCGATCTCGGTCTTGCCGACGCCGGTCGGGCCTATCATCAGGATATTCTTGGGCAGCACCTCCTCGCGCATATCCTCCGGCAACTGCTGGCGCCGCCAGCGGTTGCGCAGCGCGATGGCGACCGCGCGCTTGGCATCGTTCTGGCCGATGATGAAGCGGTCGAGCTCGGAGACGATCTCGCGCGGGCTGAAGGCCCCGGCGCGGTTCGGTCCCTCACTCGGCGTCAAGGCTTTCAAGGACGATGTTTCCATTCGTGTAAATACAGATCCCGGCTGCAATGGACATGGATTTGCGGACGATGGCCTCGGCGTCCAGATCGTCTATGTCGGCGAGCGCGCGCGCAGCCGCCAGCGCGTAGGACCCGCCGGAGCCGATGCCGATCATCCCGTCCTCGGGCTCCAGCACGTCCCCGGTACCGGTCAGCACCAGCGAGACCCCGGCGTCGGCGACCGCCATCATCGCCTCGAGGCGCCTGAGATAGCGGTCGGTGCGCCAGTCCTTGGCGAGCTCCACGCAGGCGCGGGTCAGTTGGCCCGGATAGGTCTCGAGCTTGCTTTCGAGCCGTTCGAACAGGGTGAAGGCATCGGCGGTGGCGCCGGCGAAGCCGGCGATAACCTCGCCCTTGCCCAGGCGGCGGACCTTGCGCGCGTTGGACTTGATCACCGTCTCGCCCAGGCTCACCTGGCCATCGCCGGCGACCACCACTTGGCCCGCCTTGCGGATCGAAAGGATGGTCGTGCCATGGTATTGGGCTGGCTGATGGTCGCGCATGGTCTCTCAAATGGGCCGCGCGGGCTCACGGATCAAGGCGCGGCCCTCGGCGCTATCTAGCGCCCATCCGTTTAGGAAGGCAACCGCACACCTTTGGAAAGGGCTTAGGGTGTGGCACGTCATTTGGTGAAGTCCCAGACCGCGTTTGCGAACACGGCGGCGAGAACGATGGCGCCGCCGATGAAGCTGGCGGTTGGCGGCAACTCCGCAAGAATGAGCCAGGCGAACAGGATTGCGAAAGGCGTCTCGGCCGAGCCGAGAAGACTCGCTTGCGCGGCAGTTATGAGCCGGGCGCCCTCGGTCCAGAGAACGACGGCAACGGCGAACGACAGGCCGAAGAGCGTGAGCAGGATCGCATCCGACTGCGACACCGCGAGCGGATCGACGACGAACCATCCGACGACGAAAAGCTGGAGCCCCGATACACCGCCCGCGAGCACGACGGGCGTGTCCTTGAACATTCGAATGAGCACCACGTAAAGCGCGTTGCCGAACGTCATGAGGAGCGCGACGGCGTCGCCCAGCAAGCTGTCGGACCCAAGTCCGCCCGCGACGACAACAATGACACCGACAAGCGAAACGGCGGTGGCGATGAACGTCGAGGGCCGAACATGCTCTTTGAGGAAGAACCAACCGAGACCGGCCGCAAGGAACGGCGCCGTTGCATAGATGACGGCGACGTTGGCCACATAGGTCAGCTTGAAGGAAAAGATGAAAGCGAGGCTCGCGAGACTGCCCACCGTCGCCAGAATCCAGCCATGCCAACCGAGCCCGAACACCCGCCGCAACGGCTCGCCACGGTCGAGCCATGCGACATAGATCACGATCAGCGAGCCACCCAAGAGGCCGCGCCAGCAGGCGATCGTCCAGGCGTCGCTTTCGATCGCCTTGGTGAGAACGCCGGCGAAGCTGAACACGATCGCGGAGGCGGTCACCAGGAGGATGCCGGCGTGGCGCGCGCTTCGAGCGTCGATGGGCGGACTCATCGATTTTGGGGCCGGTTGCTCTTGGTTTCGTCGGGCGAGTTTAGCGCAGCGCACCTGACAACATGCTGTCAGGAGATTGGTTGGACCGGCTTTGAAACGCGACACCGGCCGGCCGCGCGGCGCGAGAGGGGCCTTGGCCGAAGGGGCGGCTTCCTGCTAAAACGGCGCGCGACCGCCAGGACGCCACCAGGACGCGACTGGCGGCGCCGAAATTTCGCAGGGGCCCGGGACATGCGCCAAGCAAAGGTCGAGCGCAAAACTTCGGAAACGAGGATCTCCGCAGCCGTCGATCTGGACGGCACCGGGCGCTACGACGTGTCGACCGGGATCGGTTTCCTCGATCACATGCTGGAGCAGCTGTCGCGCCATAGCTTGATGGATATCACCCTGAAGGCGGAGGGTGACCTGCACATCGATTTCCACCACACCAACGAGGATACCGGGATCGCCCTGGGCCAAGCGGTCGCCCAGGCGCTTGGCGACCGCAAGGGCGTGCAGCGCTTTGCCGACGTGCTGATCCCGATGGACGAGACCTTGACGCGGGTGGCGCTTGACCTCTCCAACCGGCCCTATCTCGTGTGGCGTGTCAACTTCGCCCGCGACAAGCTGGGCGAGATGGATACCGAACTGTTCAAGGAATGGTTCCATGCCTTCGCCCAGAACGCCGGGATGACGCTCCACGTCGAAAATCTGTACGGCACCAACAGTCACCACATCATCGAATCGTGCTTCAAGGGTCTCGCCCGCGCCTTGCGCCGCGCGGTCGAGATCGATCCGCGAAAAGCGGGCGAGGTGCCGTCGACCAAGGGCAAGCTCTGAGATTTCCGGGGGCTGCACCACTATGAAACTGGCTGTCGTCGATTACGGCTCGGGCAACCTGCGCTCGGCGGCCAAGGCGCTCGAACGCGCGGCCTCGGATGCCGGATTGAGGGCCGAGGTCGACGTCACGCCAAGCCCGGAAGCGGTGCGCCGCGCCGACCGCATCGTTCTGCCGGGCGTCGGCGCGTTCGGCGACTGCCGCCGCGGGCTGGCGGCGCTGGACGGCATGATCGAGGCGCTGGAGGAGAGCGTGATCGGGGCCGGACGCCCGTTTCTCGGCATCTGCGTCGGTATGCAGCTGATGGCGAGGACGGGCCTCGAACATGGCCGCCACCCGGGCTTAGGCTGGGTTGCCGGCGAGGTCGTGGCGATCGATCGCGAGGATCAGGGGCTCAAGATCCCCCACATGGGCTGGAACGAGCTGAATTTCACCGAATTCCGCCATCCGGTCCTTCAAGGATTGGACTCCGGCACCCATGTTTACTTCGTGCACAGCTATATGTTCCGCGCCGAAGACCGGGGCGCCGTATGGGCGGAGGTGGATTACGGTGGTCCACTGACGGCGATGATCGGCCGCGACAATATGATCGGTACCCAGTTTCACCCGGAGAAGAGCCAGCGTGCCGGTCTGCGGTTGCTCGCCAATTTTTTGCAATGGAACCCTTGATGGAGGCGGATGAACTCATGACGTCGAGAGCTGTCGATAGTCCCGAAAGCACCCCCGAAAGCACCCCCGAACGCCCCGGGGCGGAAGTTACCGTCAAGCGGACCGCCGAGCTCGCCGGTTCGGCCCTGCATGAACTCTGCGACGCCGCCGATGTGGCGATCCTGGACGGCGGCGGTTTCGGTTGGCTGTCGCCGCCGCCGCGCCATGTTATGGAAGCCTATTGGAAAGGCGTCCTACTGGTGCCCGAACGCGAGTTGGTGATCGGCCGATTGGACGGCGTCGTCGCCGGCTCGGCCCAGCTCATGCGACCACCCAAGAACAACGAGGCCCAAGCCTTGACCGGGCAACTCACCACCTTTTTCGTGGCGCCCTGGGCGCGTGGCTATGGCTTGGCGCGCTCGCTCGTGCTGGCGGTTGAAGCGGCGGCCCGGGACGCGGGGCTGCGGGCGCTCAACCTGGACGTCCGCAAGACCCAGGAGCGCGCCATAACGGTGTACGAGCAGCTTGGCTACCAGCGTTGGGGCAGCCATCCTCGCTACGCCTGGATCGACGGGCGTTGGCATACCGGCCTCTACTATGTGAAGGACCTCGGCGGCGCGCACGAAACTCTGTCGGCTTGACGGGCTATCAAACCGGCGGCCAAACCGGCGGCCAAACTGATGCTTAGGCGCGCGAGACCAGGCCATCCATGATCATTTTTCCCGCCATCGACCTCAAGGACGGCGCCGCGGTGCGCCTCCTGCGCGGCGAGATGGGGCACGCGACGCTTTACAACCCAGACCCAGCGGCCCAGGCCCGCGACTTCGCCGCGGCCGGGTTCACCTGGCTGCACCTGGTCGACCTCAACGGCGCCTTCGAGGGCCGCGCGGTGAACGCATTTGCGGTGGAGGCAATCCTCGAGTCCGTCGATCTTCCGGTGCAGTTAGGCGGCGGTATCCGCGACATGGCGGCGATCGAGCGCTGGCTGGCCGCGGGCGTCAGGCGCGTCATCCTCGGCACCGCCGCGGTCAAGGACCCGGATCTGGTTCGCGCGGCCTGTGAGCGCTATCCCGGGCAGGTGGTGGTGTCGATCGATGCGCGCGGCGGGCGGGTCGCCGTCGAGGGCTGGGCCGAGGAGAGCGAGATCCTGGCGTTAGACCTGGCCCGGCGGTTCGAGGACGCCGGCGTCGCCGCCCTCGTCCATACCGACATCGAGCGCGACGGCGCCCTCGAGGGCGTCAATCTTGCGGCAACCGCGGAGCTGGCGGGCGCGGTCGGAATACCTGTGATCGCCTCGGGCGGGATCTCGTCGCTCGACGATATCGCGGCGCTGATGGTGCTGGACGATCCCCCGCTGGAAGGCGCGATCTGCGGGCGCGCGCTTTACGACGGCCGCATCGATCCGGCGAGCCTGTTCCAGCTCGTGGCGAGCGGTGGAGAAGCCGCGTGCTGAAGGCCCGCATCATTCCCTGCCTCGACGTCAAGGATGGCCGCGTCGTCAAGGGCGTCAACTTCGTCAACCTGCGAGATGCCGGAGATCCGGTGGAGCAGGCCACCATCTACGACCGGGCCGGCGCGGACGAGCTCTGCTTCCTCGATATCACCGCGAGTCACGAGCGCCGCGATATCCTTCTCGACGTGGTGGCGCGGACGGCCGAAGCCTGCTTCATGCCGCTCACCGTGGGCGGCGGCGTGCGCAGTATCGAGGATATCCGCCGGCTGCTGCTGGCCGGCGCCGACAAGGTGTCGATCATGACGGCGGCGGTGAAAGATCCCGAACTGGTGCGCGTGGCGGCGGAGAAGTTCGGCAGCCAGTGCATCGTCGTCGCGGTCGACGCCAAGTTGACGGACGCCGGCTCGTTCCAGGTCTTCACCCATGGCGGACGCGAACCGACCGACTTGGACGCCGTCGACTGGGCGCGGCGCATGGCGGCCCTCGGGGCCGGCGAGATCCTGCTCACCTCCATGGACCGGGACGGGACCAAAGTTGGCTACGACCTCGAGCTGACCCGCGCCGTGGCCGATGCGGTCTCGGTCCCGGTCATCGCCTCGGGCGGGGTCGGGACCCTCGATCACCTGGTCGAGGGCGTGCGCGAGGGCCATGCGGCGGCGCTCCTGGCCGCCTCGATCTTCCATTTCGGGACCTATACCTTCGGCCTGGCCAAGGCCCCCCTGGCGGCCCACGGCATTCCCGTTCGCCTGGCGGATTCGGATACGGACCCGGACACGGCGCCAGACGGGGTGGCGTGACAGCGGCGCCCAGTCTAAAAGGGGCCTCGCAGGTAAGTGTTGCCGGGGTAATACAAATGTCGGACAAGGAGCTGGACGGGCGCCAACTCGACGAGCTGTTCGAGGTGATAGAAAGCCGCCGGACGGCCGATCCCGCGAAATCTCACACGGCCCGGCTGCTCGCCGGCGGGCCGCGGGCGGCCGCCAAGAAACTGGGCGAGGAGGCGGTCGAGGCGGTGATCGAGGGCGTCGGCGGCGACAAGACGCGCCTGGTCTCGGAAAGCGCCGACCTGCTCTATCATCTACTGGTCTTGTGGGCCGCGCGTGGAGTCCGGCCGGCGGAGGTCTGGGCGGCGCTGGAGGCGCGCCGCGGCGTCTCGGGCATAGCGGAGAAGGCCGCGCGCAAGGCAAACTGAGCCCAGACTGACCCCAGACTGAGCCATAGACCGAAGTCTTGAGCGACCGAGGGAGGGGAACGACATGGCCCACGACACGTACGACGAGGGCAACGTTTTCGCGTTGATCCTGAAGGGCGAAATACCCTGCGACAAGGTCTACGAGGACGACCATGTGCTCGCCTTCCGCGACATCAACCCGCAGAAACCGACCCACGTACTGGTTATTCCCAAGGGCTCTTACGTCTCTTTCGACGATTTCACCGCGACGGCGTCGGACCAAGAGATCGCCGCATTCATGAAGGCAACCGGAAAGATCGCGCGCGACCTGGGCCTACAGGATCCCGGCTACCGCATCCTCGCCAATCACGGCCGCGACGGCCGCCAGGAAGTGCCCCATTTCCACCTCCACATCTTCGGCGGCGAGGACTGCGGACCCATGATCAAGCCATCTGGAAAATAGGCCGACGCAATGACTGACACGAAGAAAGTCGCGCTGGTGACCGGCGCCTCTTCGGGCTTCGGGGAGGCGATCGCGAAGGAGCTCGGCGCCGGTGGCTTCTCGGTCCTGGCGGCCGGCCGCAACGAGGCGCGCACGCAGGGCGTCGTGGACGCGATAACGGCGGGCGGGGCCACGTCCGAAGCCTGGCTCGGCGACCTCACCGGCGCGGGCGCCTGCGAGGATCTGATAGCGGCCTGCCGGGAGCGTTTCGGCCGGCTCGATGTCCTGGTCAATTCCGCCGGCGTGTTCTATCCGGCGCTGGCCGAAGACACATCGGAGAAGGCGTGGGACGAGACCATCGCGGTCAATCTGACGGCCGTCTTCAAGCTCAGCCGCGCGGCCCTGCCGCTGCTGCGCGCCAGCGGCGGCGGCGTGATCCTCAACATCGCCTCGGACTGGGGATTGATCGGCGGGCGACTAGGCGCCGCCTATTGCGCCAGCAAGGGCGGCGTGGTGCTGATGACCAAGGCCATGGCGCTCGATCATGCCAAGGAGAACATCCGCGTCAACGCGATCTGTCCGACGAGTTTTCTCACCCCGATGATCGAGGGCGAGTTCCGGCGCCGCGGCGTCGACCTCGCGGCCGGCCTCGCCGAAGAGGCGGCGGAGATCCCCCTGGGCCGCCTCGGGCATCCGGAGGAACTGGCCAAGCTGGTGGCCTATCTCGCCTCCGACGCGGCGGCCTTGATGACGGGTGCTGCGATCCCCCTCGACGGCGGCACCACCGCCGGATAGACGCGCGACAGCGGGCCAGGAAAGGAACCCCATGAGCGGCTACATCGAGACCTTCCGGGCCGTGGTCTATCCCTGGCACTGCGACCACCAGGGTCATATGACCACCATGCACTACGTCGGCATGTTCGACGCGGCCTTCTGGCACCTGCTGTCGGCTCAGGGTTTCACCCGGGCCTATCTCACCGAGCACAAGACCGGCTTCGCCGACGTGCGCGACACCATCGAATACCTGGCTGAACTGCCGGTCGGCAGTCCCGTGGCGATCGAAAGCGGCATCACCAAGGTGGGCAACACCTCGGTGGTCAGCTTCAACCGCATGCGGGATTCGGAAACCGGCGCGCTCGCCGCCACCTCGGAGAAGGTGACCGTCTATTTCGACCTGGAAGCCCGTCAGAAGGCACCCCTGCCCGCGGCCCTGAAGGCCGGCATGGAAGCGCGCCTGGTCACGCGCGAGGACTGATACCAATCGGCCTTGAGTGAAACGCATTGCCGGTTGGCAAGCGCGACGGCGCGCCCGAGCCACTGCGAGGAAAGCCTGCGTGGCGACTGAACGCACTACAAACTGCGATGAGTCATCGCAGGTTGGTATGAGGTGCGCGCCGCCGCGATATCCCGCTCGCGCTCGACGGCTTCGAGGTGGTGGCCCTCAACGTCACCAAGCTGGGCAGCGACAACATCGACCCGCGCGACGACATGAAGCGCCTGGAGGATTGGAAGCTCCGCGTGAAAGCGAGCGGCGGCCAGTGGCGCGTGATCAACGACCTCGACCGGCTAGATCCGGCGTTTCCGGGGCAGGTCCCACCGGGTTTAGGGGGCGGCTCTTCGACACCCCCCCTCACCCCCTACTCGGTGCGATCCTCCGGTAGGAGAGGGCTTCGGCGATGTGGATGCGTTTCACGTCGGGGGCGGCTTCGAGGTCGGCCAGGGTGCGGGCCACCTTCAGGACCCGGTGATAACCTCGCGCCGTGAGCTTCAGGCGGCCGGCGGCCTCGGTGAGGAGGTCGCGGCCGGCGGTGTCGGGGGCGGCGATCTCCTCCAGCAGCGTGCCGTCGGCCTCGGCGTTGCTGCGCGGTCGGCCTTCCGCTGGCAGCGCGGCGTAGCGGGCGCGCTGGCGGTCCCTCGCGGCGGCGATGCGGGCGGCGACGGTGGCGCTGTCCTCGGACGGCGGCGGCAGGGAGAGGTCCTGGGCGTCGACCGCCGGCACCTCGACGTGGAGGTCGATGCGGTCGAACAGGGGTCCTGAAATTTTGGCCTGGTAGTCGCGGGCGCAGCGCGGCGCGCGGCTGCAGGCCTGGGCCGGGTCGTCGAGGAAGCCGCAGCGGCAGGGGTTCATGGCGGCGACCAGTTGGACCCGCGCGGGATAGGTGACGTGGGCATTGGCCCGGGCGATGGAGACGCGGCCGGTCTCCAGCGGCTGGCGGAGCGCCTCCAAGGCCTGGCGCGGGAACTCCGGCAGCTCGTCGAGGAACAGCACGCCCATGTGGGAGAGCGAGACCTACACAGACGACGTGAAGAT
>PVMK01177894.1_pt1 | contig 18116 bp, 14 predicted proteins | sample 1853481 | NCBI WGS metagenome assembly PVMK01 (sample SAMN08533507, study PRJNA380276) | Marine sediment metagenome, whole genome shotgun sequencing project. | reverse complement strand
TATTAAAGCATCTTCTTTTGTCTTTTCGAAAACTTCTTGATCGCTTAGCCATGTACTCATTAAAATTACCATCAAGACTCACATTCATAGTATGCGCATGTGGCATAGGGTTCCAGAGCAAATCTTGTAACACACCGGGTAATGGGCTATACAATGGATCCTGACAAAAAATATCCAAAGCTAACGAAAACCAGGCAAAGAGAAGAAAAGATCTTGCAAATTTTCAGGATAACGTAGTAATAAGCAATTTGTGCTTGAGATGACATAAATATAGACCATTTCGCCAAACCAGAGGGGCTTACAATAACCAAGCCGTCGATGTCATCTCCTTGACGGTGGATACATAATTTTTCTTCTCCAGTAGTAAAATAGGTTAACATCGGTTCAATGAAGTTGCTGTCGAAATAAGGGTTAGATGCATACAACTCAGCATTAAGCTTGTCCCAAGTTTCCTTATAGGTGCCGAGACCTCCTTCCAAGGGGTGAATTATCCAACCCGATTTTTTCGACAGGATCTTCATTTCCATTTCTCCCGCGATCCTGTCGCCGCTGCTCGCTCCGCCGTTTTGCCCGAAACGGGAACTACTGCTTTTGGCGAACGGAGTCGATCCTTCAGAACGATGTCGCGAAATGTATGATCGTTGCCCAAGAGAATGTTCTTCCATTGCTGAAGTTCTCGGCTGATATCCCAGTATTTCTGTTTGATTAAGCTCGGCAATATTATAATCTCCTGCTCTGATTTTGATTTAAACTTAGATTTTTCTTAATCCTATCGTTGCTTGTACCACTGCTCCAGCATCATCAATACCCAAACCATGGTACCGTGGTAACCAGCATGTTCGTCCAAATGCTGTTCGAGTAGTTTGTTGATAAAATCAGCACGAATGATATTACGTGACTTCAAATCACTCAGACTATCTGTTGCCAAGGTTTGTAGAGGTTTGTGATACTGAAGCCATACCCCAAAGGGCAAACCGAATCCGTGTTTTTGTTTAGTGATAATCTCATTCGGTAGGAAACCCCGTAATGCTTCTTTAAAGAAATAGCGCAGTTTTGTCCCCTTAAGTTTGAGTTTTGGTTCAAGCTGCGCTGAGTAAGTCACAATTTCATCGTCAAGAAAGGGAAAGGCTACCTCGACTCCCGCTAGCTCGCATGACTTGACGACCTTCGGCAAATCGTTGTCGGCAAGAGTAAATTTAAGATCAAGGCTAAGCATGCGGTTGATCAGACTTAGGGCATGAGTCTGGCAATAGTTTTCATTTATGAGTGCTATCGGTTGTTCTGGGTTAACATCAGCGAGGAATTCTGAGGAAAAAACTTCCTTATGGCCGTATCGACCTAGTAAATTGTAGGTTTCAGTGCGTGCTGGCATCGGTACCGTTGCTTGTTCAATATAACTACGAGCCTTGCATATTACTGGCAAATTAGCGCCGCCAGGAATGCCGAAAACTAGTGGTTCGACAATCTGCTTACGCAAAGCTGAGGGAAGATATTCGTAAAGAGAAAATATATATTGTTTCGCATAGCGTACGTTACCACCAAACAATTCGTCCCCGCCATCCCCGCCAAGAAGCCTAGTTACGCCATCGGCTTTGGCTTTACGTGCACAATAAAAAGTAGGTATCGCGGAAGAATTGCCAAAAGGCTGATCGAAGATTGCGGCAATCTGTGGAATTGCCTCCACTATGTCGTCTGGGGTGACGTAGTATTCGTGATGTTCCGTAGAAAAATGCCGTGCCGCAATGCGAGCATATTCCATCTCGTCATAACCTGTCGCTTCGAAGCCGATGGAGTAGGTGCGGGCAGGGCGACCATTTATTTCGCTCAAAATCCCTGCGATGGTTGAGCTATCAGTTCCGCCGCTGAGAAAAGCACCAACTTCCTGGTCTCCTGCGGCTTTACGCACACTGGAACGTAACACTCCAAGAAAGTCTTGCTTTAGTTCTTCAAAGGGTCGTTGCTTTGTTTCCAGAAAATTTATTTCCCAGTACTTGCCAGATTTCGCTCGTCCTTTCTTGCAAATCAAGAATTCGCCAGGTAGAAGGCGTTTTTGCCCTTGATAGATTGAACCTGGGCTCGGTATCATGTGGAAGTAAACATAGTTATATAAACTCTGAGGGTCAATCTCGGGTCGTGCCAGTGGATTAGCGATGATCGCATCTGCTGACGTACCAAATACGATTCCCTCCCCTGAGATCTGATAGGAAACTGGTTTGGTTCCCATACGGTCTACTGCCAAAATAGCCGTACCAGAATGTTCATCTAGTATGCAAAGAACAAATGTGCCAACTAGACCCGCAAATGCTTTCTCCCCGCTTTCCAACCAGCTTTTTGCAAGCGTTCTTGCTATACCGTCAGTATGAGCAAGTTGGGCCAGGTGAGAATCCAAAAATTCAGCCCGTCCCCATAGGGCAACCATGAGCTCTTTGTTTTGGTACAAGTGTACGTTATCGCCATTGCCAGCTACCGCTAGCGCACTGTTTCTCCCAACTAATATCTGAACCTTACTGTCATCAAATCGAACAAGTGGCCTGGTCATTCGTTCAGCAAGCTGCCGATTTTCAGTAGTTATCGAACCATGGCCTATCCAGCCACACAGTCCGCTCACAATATTTCCTTAGTTATCTTACGCATCACTATCCTATTTTTTAATTAACGATTTTTCGAGAAGAATCTTACCGATCTTTACCTAACCAGTTTCCATAGAGAAAGTGGATGAACGCCTTTTCAATAACTAAAGGAAAATTGTTAAATGACCCAGTTTATTTATCCTGCAAATTTCGCTCGTGATCGAATGGATGGGTAAAGGCCACTAGGGTGTATTCCATTCGGTCGCCAAATTGTGATTTTTATTAAACTAGTACTTCCACTGGCAGCGGATGATTGAGGAATGCTGTCGGGCTTGCTGTCAAGCCGTAAGCACCGGACTGGAACACGACAATCAAATCCCCAACATCAGCCTTGGCCATTTCAATTTCCTCTGCTAATAGATCGAGTGGGGTGCAGAGCGGTCCTACTACCGAGACACTTTCTCTTTCATGACCCACCACTTTATTGCCTACGATCACTGGGTAATTCTTGCGAATCACTTGACCAAAATTACCGGAAGCGGCCAAGTGGTGGTGCAAGCCACCGTCTGTCACCAAAAATACTTTCTTCCTTGATATCTTGCGTTCTAGTACGCGACACACATAAATACCTGCTTCCGCTACGAGATACCGCCCAAGTTCGATTGCGATTTGGGTACCAGTAAGTTTTTGCTTTGTTTCATCTAGCAGGCGGTGTAAATTTTTACTCACAGATATCAAATCTAGTGTTTTCTCGCCAGGAAAATAAGGGACACCGAATCCGCCACCAATATTTAGCAAGCGAAGTGGTCCGGGAGCGTGTTCGGCCAAGCGTAAGCCGAGTTGTAAGGTTTTCTCTTGTGATTCCTGGATGGCAACAGCGTTCAGGTTTTGCGAGCCGGTAAATATATGGAATCCTTCAAAATTTAGCCTAAGTTCACCCATCCGGGCTAGCATAGACGGGACGCGCTCTGCATCAACGCCAAACTGCTTTGGTCCTCCACCCATTCTCATGCCAGATGACTTAAGCTCAAAATCCGGGTTGACTCGAACCGCTACTCTTGGACAGATACCAAGACGCTGCCCAAGACTAGCGATGTGCTCCATTTCTTGCTCTGACTCCATGTTTAATGTGATCCCAGCGGAAATAGCACAGCTTAGTTCGTTATCTCGCTTACCCGGACCGGCAAAACTGATCCGACTTGGATATATTGGGGTATCAAGGGCGACCCCCAATTCACCTACTGATGCCACATCTATCCCGTCTACTAGATTAGCCATATGCTGCACAACTGCGGGCATGGGATTGGCCTTCATGGCATAGTGGATGTGAACTTCAGCAGGCAGGTGCTTACGTAAAAGAGCAACCCGATCCGTAATCAGTTGTCGGTCATAGGCATAAAACGGGGTTCTACCCACCCGTTGGGCCAATCGGTTGAGTGACATGCCGCCAATCTGGAGGCAGTCTTCACTCAGAGGGAATTGGGTCATGGGCGCATGCTTCGAATGTATGTTTCTCATGTTTTGTCTTTGACAAAAGTGTTTTGTATTTCCTGGGCAAGGAGCTTTCGATCGATCTTGCCGTTAGGGTTACGTGGTAGGTTGTCTTCCCGGAGTATAATTTGACTGGGTAGCATGAAGGCAGGAAGATTGAGTTTGCAAGCTGTCAGTAATTCATTAGTGTCAAGATTTGCACTCCCCCGGGGCGTTGCGATTACGACTATGGCTTGTCCCAGCACGGGATGGGGAATTCCAATAGCAGCAGCTTCCCCCACAAGTCCAGTTGCGTAAATCACTTCTTCCACCTCGGTGGGGCTGACACGGTAACCCGAGGTCTTTATCATCTCATCGCGGCGGCTGATAAAATATAAGAAACCTTCTTCATCCGCGCGTACCGTATCGCCTGACCATACCGCTATTTCTGGAATGGTAAGTCCAGTTTCCCTCTGAGGGAAAGGTCTGAAACGCACTGAAGTTTTTTCCAAGTCGTTCCAATATCCCATCGATACCAAAGCCCCCTCTATGTACTAATTCTCCTGGTTCGCCGGGTGCACAGTGTGAGCCATCTTCCCTTAGCACAAGAACTTCAGCGTTAGGAATGGCCTTACCGATTGAATTCAGTCGTATATCTATCTCCTCTGGAGGTAGAAAGGTCGAGCGGAAAGCCTCGGTGAGACCATACATCAGAAACACTTTAGTTTTGGGAAGTATGTTACGTAGCATGTCTAGCGTAGCTTGAGGCATTGCGCCACCAGAATTTGTAATATATCGCAATGACGTAATTTTTGGCCAATTTAGCTGTGCTAGTTGAATCCACAAAGGAGGCACAGCTGCTAGACCACTGATATTTTCCTTTTGCACTGCATTGATAACATCGATTGGGAAAAGATGGTTCATCAGGACGCAAGTAGCCCCGGTGTGGAATGCCGTAGTGAGTTGATTAAAACCATAGTCAAAACTTAGAGGTAATACTGATAGAATCCGATCATCAGAACTGTTTTCCAAATACTGAGCAACGCTCTCTGCCCCTGCCACCAGATTCCGGTGGGAAAGGACTACACCCTTTGGTTTACCAGTGCTACCTGAAGTATAGAGGATCGCAGCCATGTCACTATCAATAGTATGATACCCACTAGCAAGGGGGAAGGAAGAGCATACCTGGTTCCAAGGTATGATATTCAGGCCAGATATATTCGGTAGTTTTTCAGCTGAGTCGAGGACTATCACGGTGTGCAAGTCATGACACCGTGGTAGAACTGTAGCAAGTAAGTTCAGCCTGTCAGCTGAAGTTACCAGAATTCTTACATTACAATCACATAAAATGTAGGCCACCTGTTCCGGTTTGAGAAGAGGGTTGACGGGTACGAATACTCCGCCAGCGGCGGCAGCCCCAAATAGGGCAGTAACTGCTTCATGGCGTTTTTCTAGATAAACGGCTAGTCGTTCACTCCGACAAAGTCCCAAGGAAAGCAGAGCCGATGCGACATTCCCGATCTCTCTGGCCACGGTGGCGTAGTCTTTTTTGTGCTCCTGATAGACTAGTGCCTCTGCGTCAGGAGTATGATCTGCAGACTTAAAAATTAGTTTGTGAATAAGATTAGACATATAGAAAGAGCTTGGTTTATAAAAAGATACATTGACAGATAAATAGTGGCACTTTCCTAGTAAGGCTACTCATCTTATTCCATGACGGTTTAATAAGTCATAGATAGTAGGACGGCTGACACCCAGTAGTTCTGCGGCTTTGGCAATATTGCCATCAACTCTCGCCATGGTTTTTATTAAGGCGTTTCGCTCTGCATTTTCACGAATCTTACGCAGGTTAATAGGTTCTATTGGAGTAGTAGGAATTGGTAGTCCAAGATCTTCCACGCTAATTTGAGCCCCATCTGTCATGATGACTGCGCGCCTGATGCAATTTTCCATCTCTCGTATGTTGCCAGGCCATGAATAGTTTTCAATAGCTGTCAAAGCTTCTTGGCTGAAATTTAGCGGGGATAATTTCTCCTGCGCACTAAACTTATTTTTAAAGTGATGTGCCAACAATGCAGCATCACCCAGACGGTCCCGTAGGGGGGGGATCGTGAGAACGATTTCACTTAGGCGGTAATATAGGTCCTTACGGAAGTGGTTTGTCTCAATTAGTGTCTGTAGGTTCTGATGTGTTGCGCACACGACGCGCACGTCTACCGGAATCTCTTCACGCCCACCGATTCTTTCAATAACTCTTTCCTGCAAGAAGCGTAGAAGTTTAGCTTGTAGCGCAAGAGACAAGTCACTCACTTCATCAAGGAAAAATGTGCCTCCATTGGCAAGTTCAATTTTGCCCAGAGTTTGTTTGGCAGCCCCGGTATACGCTCCTTTCTCGTAACCAAATAATTCGGTTTCTAAGAGTGTTTCCGGGATAGCAGCGCAATTGATCGCTATGAAGCGCTTATTTTTTCTTACACTCGACAGGTGGAGGGCTTTCGCTAGTACTTCCTTTCCCGTACCGCTGTCACCCAACAGTATTACCGAGGCATCTGAAGAGGCCACTTTCTCAACATTACGGCAAACCTTAATCATACCGGGATCGCGGGTGATAATTCCAGATATTGGAGAGTCTACTTGAGTCGAGAGTAGATTGAGGTTTTCCTGCTGTAATGCATGCAGGTAGAATGCTCTTTCTACCATTAAACATAGTACCTCTGGGTCAAAAGGTTTTCGATGAAAATCGTAAGCGCCCATAGCGATAGCTTTTACCGCGTGAGAATGATCCTGGTTTCCGGTAAAGACAATCACTTTAGTGTTCGGTGCAAGTGCAAGTATCTCTTGTAGAGTGTTGAGTCCTTCTGAAGCCCCAACTGGATCAGGAGGGAGCCCAAGATCCATAGTGATAACTGCAGGTTGGTGCCTCCTAACTTGGGCAATTGCACTTTCTCGGTCTCCTGCTAGCAGTACTTCATAGGTGTCAAAGCTCCAGCGCAATTGCTTCTGTAGACCTAGATCATCTTCAATAATTAACAGAAACTTTTTTTCCTGACTCATTACATTCTCCTACCTTGAAGCGACTATCTGCAATTTGTTAACATGTTTATAAAGGGGCAACACTACACGGAAAGTTGTTCCACCTGATAAGCTGCTGACGACTTTCAATTGTCCTCCGAGTTCACAGATATATTCCCTACTTTCAAATACACCTATACCCATACCTATGCCCACCGATTTGGTAGATTCAAAAGGTATGAAAAGCTTTTCACGAATGAATTCCTCGCTCATACCATGCCCGGTATCTATAATTTCAATTATTGCAGAATTTTCCTGCCTCATTAGACAAACCCGTATCTGGTCGTTTCTGGAGCTAGCTTCAATCGCATTCTGAACTAGATTTCCAATCGCCCTTTCTAAACGAAATAGATTGGCAAACACTGCTAGATTGGGATCTATTACTTCAAGTACTGGTCTTGGTTCAGAACTAGATCTACTTTCTACTATCTCTTGTAACAACTGATCAATTAACAACGGAGCGGGTTTCTCTATTGAATTTTTTTCGCTTAGTTTTTCTAAAAGTCGCTTCATTTTTTGAATCGAGAGAGATACTGTCTCTACCATATCTTTCTGGAATTCCGGATTTCTTTTATGCTTGTTTGTATTGGAAAGTAACAGTGATAATTGTGAAACCAAATTTTTTAAGTCATGTATCATAAAGGCTGACATACGATTGAAGGATTCAAACTGTCTTGCCACCATGAGTGCATTAGTTGCTTCGTGTTGTGCAAGGTAACTTGATGCCTGGTTGCTAGCAACCTTCAGAAGATCGATCACCTCCCAACTTAAGATTACTTTACTCCTGGGTTTCGCAAGTACTACAAAACCAAAAAAAGTCTGATGTTGAATTAATGGTATCAACAGCCACGCATTTGGAATTGATATTAACCAGTGAGGCAGAGCGATTCTTGTGTCTCTTTTTGGGTTTTTACTATATTCCTGTATTTCAATTAGTGGATCTTTGCTATCCAGGAATTGGAAAGAGGAACTATGAACAGTGTTAAATAACTCATTAGTGAAGGGCATGTTCCAGTGAGTAACAGGCTCGTAATTGCCAGACTCCTTTTTGATCCATAAGGCACCACCTGGGCTTTCCACTAGTTGGGCTAAGGCTTGGATTATTCGTTCTTCCAATCTGAGCTCACCCTCTGATAGGGTACCTGTAAAGCGTAACCATTCTTCTCGATAGTCATAGTTATAACTAAAAAAATGTTTACTGATAGTTATCTTAAGCCAGGAACGTATAGTTCCGGAGAGCAACACGCCAAAAAGGAGAATTAGCGTGCCAAAAAAGAAAGCCAATTGCAAAATCGTTCCCCAATCTCCTCCAGAAAAACGAAGGTAATAGCCAGTAGCTACCATAACGGGCAAATAAATAGCGATGCAAAATAAAGCCACAAAGTAGAATAAAATACGACGTGACGCTACAATTCCTAATGACCATTCAGGATTACGCGCGGCTGAAACTGCGACCAGAGGTACAGTTATGGCGTTTACTATTCCTCTTGCAGTCCAGATCTCTGGATTTACATATCCGAAAAGTAGAGCATCACTATATAGGTAGAAATCGTATGCGAAAGCTCCACCTATGCCCAAGCAGAGGAATTTTATTCCCCAGCGTTGTTTTGCTGGAGTGTTCCTGTAGAGTTGCTCAACTAGGATCATGCCAACGATTGCCATTGCTACGCTGACGAGAATACTGGTCTTAAAGTTAAACGGCTCAGAAAGGGAGGCGTCCAGTTCGCTATGGGAGTAGAGAGAGATAAGAGAGAAGGCAAGGTAAAGTGCCATACTAAATACTACGATTGGTCTGATCCCTTGAGGCGACGAGGAGTCTTTTTTCCGAAAAAGTCCTAGCAATATTACCAAGAATGTTGTCCAACCTATATTTCTAAGAATCTCCAGGAAGTCTGTAAAAAGCGAAATTTGTTGTTCCTGGGCAGTAGCTTGATAAGCTAGTGTTGCGGCCCATAGTGCGGATAACAGGCAGGCGATAGTTAGCGCCATCCCATGCAGATGTCTTTGCCAGCTAGTTATCAAAAGAATGGCCAGGAAGAGATATGCTACCGCTGCCATTGCATAGCTAACTGTCGCAACACTTGTTAACATAATATATGGTTACATCCTGAGTTCATCTTCCTCCCTTGCCCGATATAACAACTTCAATTGTATCTATAATAATGATGATATCGAGGAACAGACTATGGTTCTTCACATAGTACAGATCGTACTGAAGTTTCTCGGTAGCATCTTTCACAGAGGCACCGTACCTGTAGCGTACTTGGGCCCATCCGGTTATTCCTGGTTTGATACTATGTCTTGCGTTGTAATAGGGAATTTCGGCACAGAGATGTTCCACAAAATAGGGCCTCTCAGGGCGAGGGCCGACAAAACTCATTTCTCCTTTTAATACATTTAATATTTGTGGAAGCTCGTCAATTCTCAATTTTCTGATAATATTGCCCACTCTGGTTATTCGAGGGTCATCTGTCACTGCCCATTGTGGTTTCCCCCCTTTTTCTGCTTCGTCCTTCATGCTTCGAAACTTAAGTACCATAAATGTTTCTCCTCCTTTTCCTACCCTTTTCTGCCGATAAAATATAGGGGGACCACCTTCTATAAGGATACAAAGAGCAGCAACCAATATGATAGGTAGTGTGACTGTCAGGAGAATTACACTTGCAGCTAGATCAAAGGACCGCTTAATTACTGATCTAAGCGAGCTTTGATCAAACCCATCACCAAAAACCAACCAACTCGGGTAGAGGGAACTTACCCGGAGCTGACCTTTCTCACGTTCAAAGAAATCTGCTTCATCAGTTACCTTAATTCCATGGAGTTTGCATTCCAGTAGTTCCTGTATGGGGAATTTATTGTTTCGTCTATTCTGAATCGCGACAATAATCTCGTTTGCGTTGAATCGTTTGGCTAGAGCTATCAGAGACTCCGACTCCATCCTCGGCTGTATTTCTGAGGATGCAACACGCTGCTCTTCATCAGGTAACGGGGTAAAACAAACTATCTTCAGCCCTTTTCGGTCGGGGTTCATTTTGTGCAGATCAACGCATTCCTGGGCTTTTGCACCTGTACCTAGTACTATGGCCCGAGATTCCAAAATTTCTAGATTAAGCCACCTGAGAAAGAGGCAGCGTGTAAAAAGGAGCGCGGGTAGAGCAAGAAACATTGCTATAGCCAAATAGCCACGACCAAAATACAGGTCAGGGAAAAAATAAAAAATTAAGGTCAGTAGGCAAAAACCCAGTGCCAGGGACGGTATGAGACGAATTAGGATAGTCTCAATATCTGGCCTGGTTTCCAGTTTGTACATTCCGATTGAAGCCATGCTCAGTACCATGAGAAGAGTAAAGGTGCTAGCCTGAGTAAAATGGTACGTGAGGAGGTAATAATCAAAAGTCACATTCGGATAACGAACGGTTATCCCTAGATAAAAAATGGCCATCAGAACGAGTACTTCCGTGGCGATGAGCAGGAGCACAGTGCTAGAGATGTAGTGATTATAAATACGAAGCATTACTAGCTTTCCTAATAGCTACAGGCGAAAAGGTATTTAACATATCTTGTTCCTTTTTATTTTTGCCTTCGAACACCGAATACAATCTTCACGTCCCGTACCACGCGTAAATACATATCAGTTCTGCTAACTTGATAGTCATCAACCTAAGATATATATCATGACCAAAATATATTCTCTGTTAAGAATTCACTCTTTCCACGAAACGGATATTCGCTATTCGTTAGCCATAAAAAACAGTAATTTCAATGCTATATATACTATTACGGCATTTTTTAGTGTAAAAACTCAAAATTTTGCAATTATTCATTAAGAAATCCTTTTTGCCCTCATTTGGCGTCGAGAATATACAATGGTAAACCAGTGCTTAAAGCACAAGTTTCTATATGTTGTTGGAAAATTGAGATTGAGGGGTATGTAAAAAGAAGCTTACGGGCAGCTACATAATTAATCAGGTTTATATCCTGGATATCTTGGAAAAGATATATTCCTGTATATTAGGTGAGGAAAAAGAATTGGAATTAATTCTTGCTCGGCTGATTAAGATTAATTCAATTCATAGTTTATAGATAGCAAGAAAATATTGTTACTTTGTGGGTCTGGTTCTCTCGGTCTGAAAGTTTTATATTGCTAAGGGTACGGTAGATTTAAGGCGTTAGATTCCAAGCCGCATTATTTTTTTTATTTTCGATTTAAGCCCTAGCTGTTCCAGTCTATCGCCGGTTGACTTGCTGATATAATCCATAACTATATGACTATACAGCAAGAATTTATTGCGCAGGTTGTTACGTAAGAAAAAAACATTCGCGCAGTAGATACTGTGAGTGGCAAAAAGTTTTTTATGCTCTGACTGCCCTTCAGTAAAGTCAAAAAAACGGAAACAACGCTCCTCGAATAAGTGCTCCAAGGCAAACCACTGCAGAATCGTGCCTACCGAAAAGTTCATATAGCTAGGATCATATCCAAGAAAGGCATAGGATAGTACGCCATTATTAACTGGGCAATAGAGATATGAGATGGGTTGTGTCTGGTGAAAAAGAATGAATCCTCGTACATGTCCCTGCTGGGCAAGCTGTTCCATTTCATGAAGAAATTCATCTGAATCGGGCAGGCCTGCATCAAGTAGTTTTTCCTGATAGGTTATTTTTGAAACAGTTCTGGCGCATTTAAAAAATTCAGACATTTCCTCAACTGACTTGTATATTTTCCATGTGATACTACCGTCACAATATTCTGTATATTTTTTGATTTTACGCTTGAGAGTTGATCGTGTCTTGGAGGAGAACTTATTTTTGTATTCTGCAAATGATTGCTGCATATCTATATAGTAGCGTAAGTACTGGGACGATATATAGGAGATGTAATCTTGCTGTTTTTGAAGTACTGGTTGCTCATCGACGAGGCGCATAGATCGCACCAAGAAGCCTTGGCTATTGCCATGAAGAGAGTCGGATGGCGGTGTCGGCTTTATTATCGGGGGGGTGTCATCATCGAGTCCTACTTCTCGTACTTGCAACCATAGTTTATACGTAAGCAATGTCATATCACCAAGCTTTAATTTAAGGGGTACCTGGTGATAATGCCAGTTTTTATTCAACCAAATTTCCTCCGTATACCTTGTTCTAGCATTCTAAGTCCTGTTTTCCAAATCGGTGAAGTAAGCGGGTTGGACTGCGAAAAAATCGGTGGGGGGGTCAATCCATGGAAACCCCGTACACGAAAGCAATCCCGATGGCGATCTAGAAAGGAGCAGAGTTTGTTAAAGCGATCCACTACAATATCATCTGGTCTGTCCTTTGCACGATTCAGGAGCTCGAAACCGTGAAAGAGGATTACAAACGCATTACGCTTTAACTCCAGCGCTTGCCATAGCAGGCCTTCCATCTCCTGATAGGAACAAGCGGTGATCTGTGCGTGACGTAATGAGCGGGTTCCATCTTGAAAAACAGTCATGGGATATTCGTATACTTCCTCGCACTTAAATGGTTCTACAAGCAAAGTTCCTGGACTGATTCCGCTATCTGGTCCATAAATACTAGCGTTATAGCTGCTGTCGAAAGCGATATGATTAGTAGAGAGTGCTCGAAGCGTTTCACTATTAAAGCCAAAGTTTCCAGCGCGAAAGGCGTTTACACTTTTTCCACCAGCTAATTCAATCAACTTTGCACCTTCTCGGATTAGGATCGTTTGTTCTTCTAAAGAAAAATAGCGCAGGTGTTGTTTTTTACCAGTAATGTTGTCGAGTAAGGGTTTTTTAGATTCGTCAATCCATTCGGTATGTAGATGAAGCTGTATTTCATGATCTTTTTCTCGAATTAGACTAAGAATTTCAGTTAATGAATTCAGCCCAAATCGGGTTGAAAAGAGCGGTTCAACAAAGAATATTCCGGTTAGACCATGTTCCTGCAATTTACACAATTGATACGGCAAACCATAGTTACCTCTAGACGTAGGACCATAGATATATTGTTTAAATGCATTCGGGAATTTGGTGTCCAAGTCATTCCAACCATCACACCACACCTCTACATCAACAGTAAGGAATACATCTAGCATCTGATCACCTTAAAGATATTAACTGCTATTTAACGTAAGGCCATTAACAGTCTGGACAAACGATTAGATTACCTCAGAGTTCAGAGATCAACGAAGCTATCTTCCGGAAATCCTTCCATTGCTAGCCATTTCAGCTGTACGACCTTTATTTGCTGGTTTGCAGACACGCATAGTTTATACCATCTCCAGATTTTTCTTGAGTGGACGTAGCTGCTATGAGTGGAGCACATTGCGTATAAACGATTCGAACATCATTAATGTCCACAAAGGAGCACTATAGTCACGCCTTCCAGACTGATGTTGGTCAAGCATCTCTCTCAGGAAGGCTTGATTGAAGATTCCCGTTTCAGCTAATGCCGGACTCAATAAAGCCTCACGTACTCTGATGCGTAATGGTCCGCGAAACCAACTTGCCAGTGGCACTGAAAATCCCATTTTATCTCGATAAAGGATGTCATCAGGGAGATAACCTTCCAGGGCTTTTTTAAAGATATATTTTCCCTCATGGCCCCGTAGTTTTAGGGATGGTTGAATTCCAGATATCCATTCAACTAGCTTGTGATCGAGCAACGGCACACGTACCTCTAAAGAATGCGCCATACTAGCTCGATCAACCTTGGTAAGTATATCGCCGACAAGGTAGGTCTTCATGTCTAAGTATTGCACTTGGGACAGAGGATCTTGAGTAGGACATTTACTAGCGTGGGTGCGTAAGACCTCTACTGCTTGGTATTCTTGCAGGCTACGTTTAAAGGAACTATTGAATAGGCGTTGGCGCATTTTGTCTCCCATGATAGAAACGCTATGAAAATAGCCTTCCACTGAATCACGAGCAAGCGATTCAAAGGTTGATTTTGCGCGCAAGAACTTAGGAGCCCAGTCAGCCTTTGGGTAGAGGTTTCCTAATAGTCCGAATAGAGGTTTTCGGAGTCCCGGGGTCAGCACGGACCTCATACGTTCTTCGTATAGGTGCCAGCGATAGCGGCGGTAACCTGCTAGGTTCTCGTCGCCACCATCTCCAGATAATGCAACGGTTACACGCTTTCTTGCGAGTTCACACACTCGATAAGTAGGCATGGCTGAACTGTCTGCGAATGGTTCGTCGTAAAGAGAGGCTAGCTTGTCAATAAGGTCGAAATCATCTTGATCAACCTGCTCTACATGGTGCTGAGTATGATAGCGATCAGCCACTTTTTGCGCGTGTTGTGACTCGTTGAAAGCAGGGTCACCAAAGGAGATGGAACATGTATTAACAGAATCCTTCATGAGACCAGCCATCATTGCTACCACTGCGCTAGAATCAACCCCACCTGATAGAAAAGCACCCAAGGGTACTTCGGCCTTAAGGCGGATCTTAACAGCTTCTCGCAGACGAATAATCAACTCTTCTTGTGCTTCTTGCGTGCTGATGGGGCAGTGAGGGGAGAACGGTACGTCCCAATACTGACGTGGCTGTGCAAAGCTTTGACCACTGTGAAGTGTCAGGCTATGACCGGGTGAGAGTTTGAATGCTTGTTTAAATATCGTTTTTGGTTCAGGTACATAGCCAAAAGAAAAGTATTCTTCGATGGCATGGGGATTCATTTCACGTGAAAAAGCAGAATGAGCAAGCAGACCTTTAAGTTCAGAAGCAAAAATAAATGTGCCGTCTTCAAGGGATGCATAGTAAAGAGGTTTGATTCCAAGACGGTCACGGGCTAAAAATAAGGTTTCTCGGTTACGATCCCACAAACCAAAGGCAAACATGCCACGAAAATGATCCACGCAACCCTCTTCCCATTCTTCCCAGGCATGCACAATGACCTCGGTATCGGAATGCGTGCGGAAGCTATGACCAAGTTTGGTAAGTTCTTCTGCAAGTTCCTGAAAATTATAGATCTCACCGTTAAAAACCACGACTACGCTGCCATCTTCGTTGAAAAGTGGTTGTTGTCCGTCAGAGACATCGATAATAGAAAGACGGCGATGACCAAGACCTAAGCCAGGCTCGGTATACAACTCTCCTTCATCTGGCCCACGGTGGAACAAAGTTTGATTCATACGCCCGAGCAGTTTCCTGTCAATTTCACTTTTTCCACGAGTATCAAACAAACCGACGATTCCACACATACTTATTTCCTCATTTAGCTGGTAATTTTTGAGCGCAAGACCTTGTCGTAGACCTCGAGATAGCCATTGGTCATTGCTTCCATGCTGAATCTAGACTCAATTTGTTTCCGGGCTGCTTTACCGTGACTATCAAGCAGCTCAGGGCTTCTATAATATACAGATATCGCCTCTGCCATCGTTTCAAGTGCGCCCGGGGGAACAAGTTTTCCCGTACATCCTTCTTTCACTAGTTCTATATTTCCTCCGACTTTGGTCGCTACTACAGGTAGGCCACTGGACATTGCCTCCAAAATAGTATTAGAGATTCCTTCTCCAAGAGAGGGAAGCACAAATAGATCCATAGCTCGCATTAATTCAGGAATGTCGGCACGTTCTCCAGGGAGCCAAGCAAGGGTTTCAGCTCCTGCTTCACGCAACATTTCAATGCACTCACTTCGCGAGTCTCCTTCTCCGACGATCAGAAGTCGTAAACGGTTACGGAGAGCGGGCTCTTTTTTCAGCAGTATCAGAAAAACTTGAACCAAGCTTGGATAGTCTTTCACGGCCGCCATTCTTCCAACGCTACCTATGACAAAAGCTTTTTCCGTAAAGAATCCTTGCGGCCCAATATGATTAGCAAGTTTTCCTCTACGTGGGCGAAAGCAAAGACTATCAACGCCGTTATAGATCTGGTTAATACGATTTGGAGTTGCGCCTATTGTGTTGATCAACCAGTATTCAAGATCCTTGCTAACAGCAATGAAGTGACCAATGACTGGGCGGATTGTTTTGCGTAATAGGTTGTATTTTGCGGTTCTTCCCATGCAGATCAAGTATGTCTCGACCATGTTCTCCATGTATTCGTGCCCGAATCCGTGCTGCAGTAGCAATTACTTGCCCCTCAATAGTTGCGAGGTTCCGAGTGTGTACTATGTCCGGCTTAAGCTGCCTCAGCGTCTTGAAAAGGTTTACGTAAAGACTGAGATCTCGTCCTTCGCGCTTATCTAATGCCATAATTTTTACATTTTCTCTGGTTATACGCTTACTAAAATCAGAATAACCTTTTAGACATACGATGGCATGCCGGTAGCGTTCTGGGGGGATATGATTGATTAAATTGACCAGGCCATTCTCTAAACCGCCAACACCTAGATGATGGATCACATGAGCAATGAGAGGAGGTTGTTTAATACTTTCCGAGGATCTTATCGGATTTTGTTCACGGTTATCGACTCCTTGCATCGTGGAGCCCCTTTATTGTTATTGGCATCATATCTCTAGAAAACCTTGGAGCACTTGGAACAGCTTCATCTGGTTTTGTTTTGTAAGGAGCAGAGATGATGAGCCCCTCCCATCGTCATTACCACCTAAGAGTTTAATTTTGGTTAGAGTGAGTTGAGTAGTTTTTATCAAGTTTCTATCATCCAAGGTTACGGCAAGCATATTTCTAGATTCCCTGTAAAGTCTGCATAATCATGCCACTTTGTTTCCTGATGAAATAAATTGATTCTGCAAATTATCCAGGCAGTTCTTATCTGTATTATTTGTCTGTTCCTGGAGAAATAATGTATCGAGCCGATCTAGGATCTTTTCCCAGTCGTAATCTTCCAGAATACGGGTTCTTGCAGCATGACCCATCGTCACATTTGGTCCGTCTTTGATCTGAGCAATGACACGATCGGCAAAATCTTGTTCGTCGTTTTCCACGAATAGTTCTTGACCGTGAACAGCACATATACCCTCTGCTGCTTGGGGGGATACGACTACGGTTTTCTCCATGGCCATCGCTTCCAGTACTTTGTTTTGTATCCCACGGGCGATGCGTAGTGGCACCACTACTAAGGACGCATGGGCAATGTAAGGTCTGATGTCTTTAACTGAACCAGTTACAGTAATGCCGGGTGAGGCGGCTAGTGCCATAACCCTAGCAGTCGGACGGCTACCGACAATATAAAATTCAACTGAAGGAAGTTGGGCGCGAATTGAGGGAAAGATGTTGTGGGCAAACCACTCCACGGAATCGACGTTGGCCCAGTAATTCATGGCTCCAGTGAAGACCAATGTATTTATGTTACTTAAGTAAGGGTTGGAGTAGACATTTCTGCGGCGAAAAATAGTCTGCATCAACACCGTTGTTGAAGTAAGTGATACTTGCTGTCGTCTCAGGAGCAAGCTGCTTGAAAAAATTAGCCTCTGTCTCAGAAACAAAGGTTGCGATGTCAAAGTCTTTAGCTATTTTTCTTTCATAATCCAGTAGCAGCTTGGATTCACGCTGGTAGAGCCAGTTTAGTGGCCAGGGTCTTGTTTTTGAGTATTGTCTCCATTTATCTGAGTCAACGTCTACAAAGTCAATTACACGATGGGTTGAGCAGGATATATCTACATACTGTGCCATAGCCGAGGAAAACACCAGAATATTTTTGATGGGTTGTCTTTCCAGTAAATTGTTTACCCATACTTGCAAATCTATATCCCTGTAATAAGGTAAAGTTAGAGGGTGGTTGGTGAGCATACTTGAAAGACTACGCATGCGGGCGACTAGTGGGTGGAGTTTGACGAAGCAGGTTTCACTACAGAGTTCCTTGACTTTTTCAACGTACTCCCAGTCTTTCTCGTCATCAATGAAAGTACCTAGATGAATGCGATGGTTCCGGCTCAGGTGCTTGAGTAAGTGGTAGGAGCGTATCTTATCCCCTTTGTTTGGTGGATACGGAATTCGGTGGACGAGATATAGAAGCTCTTGCATTAATCTAACCCAGGTTTCTTACGATATGCGGGTCCAATGAGATTAGCTAAGGTCAGAGGTAGTTTTTGCCAAGCTTTGATGAAGATCTGATATTTTGGAT
>PVMK01126500.1_pt1 | contig 18122 bp, 17 predicted proteins | sample 1853481 | NCBI WGS metagenome assembly PVMK01 (sample SAMN08533507, study PRJNA380276) | Marine sediment metagenome, whole genome shotgun sequencing project. | reverse complement strand
AAGTGCCTTACGGTAATATATTATTCGACCCGCCGGCATCAATCTCTTTCTGCAATCACCTCCTTTCATCCCTTTTTATCGGTTAAGATAAAAGTATAAATTGGGCCACCATTCGACAACTTTAAATTGACATAAATTTCATATAGTTATAAAAAAATAAGCTGATAAAAAGTAAGGAAGAGTATTAAAGAAACATTAATTGCAAGATTGGTTTTAAAAATTCTACAATATTTATCAAGAATTAGGGCCCGCGACTTTTCTCAAAGCGCACGCACTTTTTTTGCAGGGGTAAAAGTGAACACTTCTTGGATAAATAAGTAAATAATGAAAATAAAGAGCTGAGTCAAGAATGAAATATTATTAAGTCAGAATATCTGTATCCGCGGAACAATTTCTCATCTTGATCTGTTGATCAAGACGCTTCTGATCCAGCTGGCCTTCAAGATTGGAGATTTTTTTCGGTAACATGCCTGCTTTCTTGGCATCCGGCTCCGGCTTGGCCGGTTCGCTTCTTAACTCAAGTTCTTTTGATAAAGGATTCTTGACTTGATTATATGAAACATGCTTTTTAAGGATTTGATTTATCTATTATTTGATTTTTACGCATTGCGCCAAAAGTAAACTTCTCTATTATTCGATGTTATTCCGACGGAAGGGAGTTCAATTCAGGATCTTATAATGGCAAGCGTGATCTTAAAAGACGTGGTCAAACAATTTGGCAAGACTGAGGTGGTTCATGGCATTAGTCTGGAAATTAATGATCGTGAATTTGCAATCTTTGTCGGCCCTTCAGGTTGCGGCAAATCCACGACCTTGCGCATGATTGCCGGTTTGGAAAAAATTACCCAGGGAGAAATCCATATTGGCGATCGGGTTGTCAATGATGTGGCTCCCAAGGATCGCAGCGTGGCTATGGTTTTTCAAAATTATGCGCTGTATCCCCATATGAATGTATTTAATAACATGTCGTTCGGATTAAAGCTCCGAAAATTACCCAAACGGGAAATAGCAGAACGAGTCAATGCTGCTGCAGCTATTCTGGGGCTGGAAGATTTGCTTAAGAGGAAGCCTTTCGAGCTGTCCGGCGGCCAGCGTCAGAGGGTCGCCATGGGCAGAGCCATCGTTCGAAACCCATCTGTTTTTCTTTTTGACGAACCGCTATCCAACCTTGACGCCAAGCTGCGTACCCAGATGCGTACTGAAATTAAACGCTTGCACCAAAAAGTTAACTCCACCGTCGTTTATGTCACCCATGATCAAGTCGAAGCCATGACGCTGGCCGACCGCATCATTGTGATGCGTGATGGACATCTTGAGCAGGTTGGCCAACCGATAGAGGTATTTCAAAAACCCGCTAACGCCTTTGTCGCCGGGTTTATCGGCACGCCACCCATGAACCTGGTTCCGGCCAGAATAATAACTACGGACAGCGGATTGAATCTGGATGTTGAAGGAAAGTTCAAAATGCCTATCCCCGAGAAAGCAGATGCAACGATCAAAGCGGAAATGGATGTCATCATGGGTCTTCGCCCGGAGGACTTAACCATTGACAATGAAAATGGTAGAATTCCTGAAGAATGGAAAGTCGAAGGGATTGTTGAAGTCGTCGAACCGCTGGGCAGCGAAACCCATATGCACATGGATCTATACGGCCTAAAATTTCTGGCCATAAGTGAAGGCCGCAGAATCGTGAATCCCGGCGATAAAATAATTCTGGCGATGAATCTTGCGCACCTGCACATTTTTGACGCTAAAACCCGGCTTTCGATTTATTAATTATCTAATAAAATTGAGAAGATGATCGTTTACGAAACACTATAAATCCCTTGGGGGGAAATCCCCCAAGGGATTTAATTTTGTTAATACCGGCAACCGCCACTTCTGCCATAACCGCCACCGCCGTACATTCCGCGGCCCATTCCCATTCCACCGTGACCTCTATATCCGATGCGGGGAAAATCTTTTCTCATCTTAATTCGTTGATCAAGGCGTTTTTGATCCAGCTCGCTTTCAAGATTGGAGATTTCTTTCTGTAATCCGGCTGCTTTCCTGGCATCCGGCTCCGGTTTGGCCAGTTCACTGCGCAGCTCGAGCTCCTTTTGATACAGCTTCTCTCTGAGTTCACTGTTTGCCTCAAAAAAAGCCCGGCGCTCTTTGTCCAGCCTGGCAATATCTTCATCGCTCAGATCACTCTGATATCCCGAACCGCCGTAGCCAAAGGGGCCGTCAGCCCCGCCGCGGTGCATTCCATAACCCGGGCCCATGTGATCCCCATAACCCCCGTGTCCTCTGCCCCAACCGGCGAAGGAAGTAACGGCGATCCCCAGGACAGCCACGATAGCCAATACCATAAAAATTTTACCTGTTTTGCTAAAATTCATTTTATTACCTCCGTTGCTTTAATTTTTGTTAAAAACGATTTTTTATAAACTCAAAAGCTTCTCGATTCATATTTTCGTTACTGTAGTATGGCAAAGTGCGTGCCAGAAGTGTCGTTAATGAAATATAATTCTTGTAATCCATTGAAATTAAATATTTTATTTTTTTATAGATGAATAATCAGTGATGAAAAGGTAACATTTCTTTGTTGCATATAGGGAAATAATGGATACTATGTATCCAGTTGGAATCGATGCGTTGGGTATTTTATACACAAATTCAAAGTGACTAAAATGCCTACAATTGAAAGTGCCTAAGTTAATGAATGTTTTCTATCTATTTATAAAAGACCGCTAGGCAAAGAGATTCGCAACTTTAGTTCACTTTAGCTCACTTTAGTTCACTTTAAACTTATCAAGTGGCATCCGATTTGCTTTAAGAATTCGTTATGTTTACCAAATTAAAAAATAAAAAATTCTGGCCCGGGGTCCCGCCCTGGGTATTGATCGGGGCTGTGGCCGTATTGCTGCCTATCCTTGTCTTTGTAACCGTCGAAAACATTAACCGCCAGAAAGAAAAAAGTATCCATCTCCTGCTTGAAAAAGGAGCGGCCCTGATCCGGTCCTTTGAGGCCGGCACCCGCACGGGGATGATGGGCAGGCAATGGGGCGGATTTCAGCTTCAACAGCTTCTTTCAGCGACGGCTCAACAACCTGATATCGTTCATCTTTTGGTAGCCGATGAAACCGGGAATGCCCTCGCCCATAGTAATCCCGACCAGATTGGTAGTATCCATGGAGCTAAATTGGATCTTAAAAGAATATCCGGCTCCACAGCCTTGCAGTGGCGCCGGATCACCCAGCCCGATGGTAAACACGTTTTTGAGATTTATCGAAAATTCATGCCTACCGGTCCGCCCATGGGGATGGGGATGATGCGACGCCACATGGGGATGATGGGCCGCCGATCTCAAACCAACTGGCAGGAAAATGAGAATTTCTCGCATTCGCCACAGATTATATTTGTAGGGCTGGACATGAGTCCCATTGAAGAGGCTCATAAGGCAGATGTGCGACACGCCGTCATCATGGGGGCCATCCTGCTGCTGGTGGGATTTGCCGGGTTCACGCTGCTGTTTCTGGTTCAAAGCTATCGCTCCACGCGGGCATCACTTTCCAGGATAAAGGCCTTTTCCGATAACGTCGTGGAGAATGTGCCTATCGGCTTATTAGCTTTAGACAATCAAGGCAAAATTGCAGCTTTTAATAATGGCGCAGAGTCTATTCTGCAGCTTTCCGCCCCGCAGGTCATCGGTCAGGAGGCCGGCCGCATAATCCCTCCTGAACTCCTGGCTGAAATCAATCATTCTAAAAGCCATAACGATGTCATCGAAAAAGAAATCGAATGTACAACGGTCGAAGGAAAAATGGTTCCCCTGGAAATCGCGGCCAGCAGTCTTAAAGATGAAGATGATGTTTTCCTGGGCAATGTTCTGTTGTTTAAAGACTTAACCGAAGTGCGGGCACTTCGTAGAGAAGTCACCAGAAGCCAGCGTCTGGCCTCGGTAGGCAGACTGGCAGCCGGAGTCGCCCATGAAATCCGTAATCCATTAAGCTCCATCAAGGGATTTGCCACCTATTTTAAAGAAAGATATCCCGATAGACCGGACGATCAACAGACCGCCAATATCATGATCCAGGAAGTCGATCGCCTCAACCGGGTCGTCGGACAGCTCCTTGAATTGGCCAGGCCCATCTCTGTGAAAAAGCAACGGATATCTCTGCAGGACCTGCTCAAAGACTCCATCAAACTGATTGAAGATCGGGCAGCCGCGAAAGGCATTTCAGTCCAAACCCAACATGCCGCCGGCGTGGACTCAGCGTGGGGCGATCCTGACCGCATCAATCAAATCCTTTTAAATTTATACTTGAATGCTATTGACTCCATGGAAAGTGGCGGAGAGTTAAAAGTGGCGCTCTCATCGGATGGCGAAAACAGCGAAATCTTCATCAGGATTTCAGACAGCGGTTGCGGGATCAGCCCAGAGCATCTTTCCAAGATATTTGACCCCTACTTTACAACAAAATCGACCGGTACCGGTTTAGGATTGGCGATTGCCCACAATATTGTAGAAGCATTGGGCGGCAAAATAACCGTGGAAAGCGATAAGGAAGTGGGAACCACTTTTACGGTTGCTTTACCAAATTCAGAGGAAAGCAAAAACCATGATTGAAAAAAGTACTGTTCTGGTTGTCGATGATGACCACGCCCACCGAACCATGCTCAACACGCTCATCCGCGGATGGGGGTATGCGGTCTCGGAAGCCGATGACGGGTCCACAGCCGTCGAACAAGTAAAAGAAACTTCCTTCGATCTGGTTCTAATGGATGTGCGCATGGTCAGAGTTTCAGGTCTGGAAGCACTTGAAACCATCAAATCGTATAATCCCGCAATTCCAGTTATCATCATGACCGCCTACTCATCGGTTGAAACTGCAGTGGCAGCTTTAAAACAGGGCGCCCATGATTACCTCACCAAACCTCTTGATTTCGATAAACTACGGTTGACCCTTGAAAGGGCCATGGAGCATACCCGGCTTAAGGAGGAAAACCGCCTGCTGCGGGAAAACCTGGGACAACAATTTGACAGCCAAAACATCATCGGTAAAAGCCCAAGCATGTTAAAGCTTTTAGAAACTGTGGCCCAGGTTGCTCCGTCTGAAGCCACGGTTTTAATCTCAGGAGAATCCGGCACCGGTAAAGAGCTGATTGCCGGCGCCCTTCATTTTAACAGTCCCCGAAAAAGCGGTCCCCTATGTGAAGATCAATTGCGCGGCCATTACGGAAACGCTTTTGGAATCAGAGTTATTCGGCCATGAGAGGGGCGCTTTTACCGGCGCAGACCGGCGCAGAGAGGGGCGCTTTTCCCAGGCCCACGGGGGCACGCTGTTTCTGGATGAAGTCAGTGAAATGTCTCTGATGATGCAGGTAAAATTGCTGCGCGCGGTGCAAGAACGCGAGTTTAACCGCGTGGGCGGCGAAACCACCATTCAGGTGGATGTGCGGGTCATTGCCGCTACCAACAAAAACCTTATGGAGCAGATAAAAGAGGGTGCCTTCCGTGAAGATCTATACTACCGGCTGAACGTGGTCGAGCTTCAAGTTCCTCCATTAATGACAAGAAAGGAAGATATACCGCTGCTGGCCCAGCATTTTCTTGAAATGTTTGCCACCAAAAACCGTAAAGCGATAAAAGGATTTACACCCAAAGCCATGGATGGTCTCATCCGTTATGACTGGCCGGGAAATGTTCGGGAACTAATGAATGCCGTCGAACGCGGAGTTGTGCTTGCGCGATCGAATTATCTTGATGAGGCGGACTTTCCGTTTGTCAAGGATTCATCGATTCAAAATGATCACGATTTAGCCAATCCAGCCGAGCTTTCCGTACAAGGCGATGTTCCTTTAAATGAAGTGGAAAAGACAGTTATCTTAAATACCCTGGAGGCGGCAGGTGGTAATAAAAGTGAAGCGGCACGACGCCTGGGTATAACCCGCAAAACGCTGCACAAAAAGCTGAAGGCTTACGGAGTGATGCCGTAGAGACAGATGACAGAGGTCAGATGACAGAAGTCTGAGGACTGAGGACAGATAACAGAAAACCTACAACACAACTCCAAAACCACCAAATTCTACCTTCTGTCTTCTGATTTCTGTTCTCTGTCTTCTGTTTGCTGACATCTGACCTCTGAAGCCTAGACCTTTACTTGAGCGATTGAGTCATTATCATATAGAAAATTTTTCTTGCTAAAATATAGAGTGAGGAATAGATGGATCAAACAAATTTTCATATTGTCCGGTGTTCTGACTGCGGGGCTGCCAACCGGATACCGGCCGAAATAATCGGAGTTGCCGTCAAATGCGGCAAATGTCACAGCCTCTTGCCTGTGGAACAGAAGAAAACAGTCCCGGGCCAAGCTATCCAGATGCGCTGCACGGAATGCGGGACAAAAAATAAAATTCCGGCAGGTAAGGTTGATGCGGGTGGCAAATGCGGCAAATGCAGTTCTTTACTTAAAACCGAAGAACTGTTTGAGCCGCAGCCGGTTATGGTCACGGACAGCAATTTTGATGTCAAAGTATTAAAATCTCCTCTGCCGGTGCTGTTGTTTGCCTGGGCGCCCTGGTGTACTACATGTGTGGCGGTAACGCCTATTATCGATGAATTTGCTTCGGACGCCAAAGGCAAAGTACGCGTGGCCAAATTAAATGTTGAAGCCAACCCGATGCTGGCATCTAAATTCAACATCTTGAGCGTGCCATTTTTGTTTATTTTTGATAACGGCCAGCTGAAAGAAAACATGCCGGGGGGCTTGCAGAAGCATGAACTGATGATGAAAATGTCAAAATACATATAGAAACGGTTTCATATTCCCCATCTTTTGCCCGACAGCTGTGTTGCTCGTCCTCGAAATTCGTATCGCGGCAAGATGCCGCTCCCACCAATTATTGTTGAGATGAGCTTGTAAAAAGCTTGGCGATTATGAAAACTGAGTGGGAGTGGCTTCCAGCCACGATCAGTACGCTGCGCTCCTTCTCCTCCTCGCGCCGTGCTGTCAGACAAAATCTGGAGCTCTGAAACCGTTTTAATGAAAATGTATAAATGTTTTCCATTTTTCGCGTTTTCGTGATTAATTGAAATTCAAATGGAATCAAAAAATAAGCAGCTTGCTGATAGGATAATTGACATCCTGCAGAGTGGATTGACGATGAATGCGGATACGCTGCATTATATCGATTCGACGTTTTCAAATCCCTCCATCGGCGAGCTTGAAGAACTTCTTCAGGATGAATCCAACTGTGAAACGGATTCGCTATTAGAGCTGCTCTTTTTTCCGGATGAATCCGTGCAGCTGCAATTGGAAGACATGCTGGAGGATATTCAGTTTCAAAAGCAGGACGAACAAAAAATTCGGGATATGGTTTGCAACAAATCCTTCCAAACCCGGATTCGTTTCCCGGACGACAGGGGCACATTGGGGATGGAGGTTACTCCTTTAAACGTGGCGCGGTTTATTGCGCACCTCAATCTATTGAGGCGCCTGAACCCGAAACTGACCGCTTCCGTCAGCGATTATGTTCCAGTAACTTTTCAAACGCGATGCAAAGTCAAACTGCGAAACACAAGGCCAATCACTTCACAAAGCAAAATTTTATTCCTGCAAGCGTTCTTTGAAAAACTACAAGGTGACAGCGATGATTTTTTTGATGACCTCGATTTTATACTCAGCTTTTTGGATGAGTGTAAAGATGAGCCGGAGATGTTTCAGGCGCTAATAGCCAAAAAAAAGATTCTATTTCCAGAGTTTGCAAAAAGCTAAGAATTTAGATATCCAGTTGATAAAACATAATGTGGAGACTCTATTGTTGAGAGGCAAACGCGTATTCTACGTCGATAAAGCCGATGCCCGCAAAAAGATACAGATGATTGATCGAATCAGCCTGGCAATTTTTGGAAAGACCGAGTTTTTTGATTTGATGCCGGCGGGCGAGCAATCAATTATTCTGGAAGGGAAAGAAGATATCGATAAACTCATCAAAAATTTCAATTAAAGGATTTGTTATGAAAGCAGCAACTGGAATTTTGGTTCTCTATTTAACTGTTCTGATGCTCGGACTCTTTGGCGATCTGCAGGATTTGAGGGCCGCAACCGAGAGTAGCAACCTTACGGTGGACCATATCCTGGATCGGGTCGAAAAAAAGTATGCAGATTCGAAATTTTCAGCAAATTTTATCCAAAAATCTACGATCAAAGCGATGGATATTACTGATTTAGCTTCCGGAAAGGTTTACATCAAATACCCCGGCATGATGCGGTGGGAATATGAAAAACCGGACAGACAAATCATCGTTACTGATGCCGACAGACTCTGGATCTACCGCCCCGAAAACAACCAGGTGATGACCGGAAAAGCCCCCACGTTTTTCGGAGACGGCAAAGGGGCCAGTTTTTTATCCGATATCCGGTTGATTCGGCAAAAATTCGATATCTCCCTGGAACAGGGCGGGCAGGCAGAAAATGATCTGTTTTACCATTTAAAGTTAATACCGCGGGAAAAAACCCTGGACATCTCCGAAATCCGCTTGATGATATCCAAACAGACCTTTAACGTTCTGCAGGTCACCACCCAGAATTTTTACGGTGATGAAACCCGCATCGATCTGATCAATTCTGCATTTGGCGTGGTTCTGGAAGATTCGCTATTCAGCTTCAAAATCCCGGAGGGGGCGGATGTGTTGCAATTAGACGAATAAAGTTGCCCATGTCAGAAAACTAAAGTCAGAGCTGAGATGCTAAAATCTTGTTTGACAACAATGCGAATAATAAGTTAGACAGAAAAAAACAAACTCAACACGTCGGGAAATCAACCGACAACATAACTCGAACCCTTTCAGGTAAGTTATGAGGAAAGGAGGCGATGCAAAAATCTGGCGAAAGTGTATTATATATACCTTTTCACCAACAATATGAGCTTTAGGGGAGGTGTTATTATGAAAAAGCTTTGGATTATCCTCATTTGTGCGCTTTTACTACCTGTGGCAGTCAATGCTGCCGAATCGAAAATTGAGTTGACTTACTGGACACATGAAGATCCAAACAGGACCGAGATTGAAAACAGATACATCAAAGAATTTGAAGTTTCAAATCCAGGAGTTACGGTCAAAAGGGTCACAAATCCCTCGAAGAAAATGGCCGAACTGATTCTCACTGCTTTTGCGGCGAATCAGGGACCGGATATGTTCAATTTACAGATTGAAGACGAGTATGCCTACATCGTGAATGATCGTCTTGCACCGGTTGATTATAAGGCTGCCGGTTATCCAGGTGTTAAAGCTATTTATAATGCTTATCTTCCTAAAGTGCTTGATCCGGTTACCTTTAAGGGGAAGCTATATGGGCTTCCGTTGGAACTGACAAATTGGTGTGTCTACCTCAATGAGAGAGTGTTTAAAGATGCCGGGCTTGATCCTGATAAGAGTTTTCCGAAGACATGGGAAGAAATGGTTGAGATATCAGAAAAGATCGCCCTTCGCGATGGAGAAATCATCAAGCGCAGAGGATTTGACTTTAGGTATCCGTATTATCTGGTTTCCATGGTTCCCATGGTCGAACAGTTGGGAGGAAAGCTCTTCAGCGATGATGGCAAAACAGCGATCATCAACGACAAGGCTTGGATCCAATTTCTTGAATTCATGAAGGAATGGGGCCCGAATGGGAAAAACCTGGGTTCCCCAACCTATACGAATGCAAGAAAGCTTTTCAACAAGGATAATAATGACATGGGTATGTGTCTTTCCGGTCTTTACCAGGCGGGAAGAATCCGAAAAGACAATCCTGAATTTTACAGTAGTGGAGAATGGAGGGTTGTTCCGTACCCAAGATTTAAAAATGCCGTAGAGGACGTCGCCGGTGCCTACTACGGACATTACTTTGTGGTCAACGCTCAGAAACCCGAGAAGAACCAGCAGATGACATGGAAGTTCATCGGGTATATGCTCAACCATCCTGAAGAGTATCTTTCAAAAGTGGGTCTCATACAGCCCACAGTCAAGCTCATGGAATCTGAGACATTCAAAGCCATGCCTTATTCGAGTGTGTTCAAAGCCGACATGGAAAGGGGTCATGTCGTGTATTATGGTGAGAACAGCGCCAAAATTCAGCAACACATCAGAGAGGCCGTCGAATCAGCTATGCTGGCAGGAGCCTCACCGGAAAAAGCGCTGAAAAATCTAAGAAGAAAAGTGCAAGAAGTACTTGATGAAAAATAATTAATTTTAGTCAAGAAAACAGGAATGGGACTGCAGCTCATCCCTGTTTTCTTTATTGGGGAAGTGTTAGATATGACCAGACGTATATTTAACCCCGACATCGAACATAAAAAGGCGCGCTGGGGATGGGTATTCATTTTTCCGTCGCTTGTTTTTTTCTCGGTTTTTAACTTTTATCCGATTTTTAATGCCCTTTATACGAGCCTATTCAGGAAGAAACTGCTGTCGTTGAAGCCCCCTGAATTCATTGGATTCGACAATTATATTTACCTTTTCAAATCCCCTGACTTCTGGAACTCGATCAGGGCTACTGTTGTGTTTACCATAGGAACTTTCATCCCAATGGTGGTATTCAGTCTCATATTTGCTGTGTTCATAATATCGAGAAAGAGATTCAAAAAGTTTTTCCAGATGGCATATTATTCTCCTGCTGTTCTGTCATCTGTTGTGGTTGCGGCCATTTGGCTTCTGATATTTGATCCGAGGGGATTGAGTAATCAATTTGTAAACTTTATTTTAGATACACCTGGCGTAGATCACAAATGGCTCGTAAATTCCGCGATGGTTCAAATTTCAACCATGCTGGTTTATTTCTGGAAATATGTCGGCTACTTTACCATAATATTTCTTGTTGGATTGGCATCTATTCCTCAAAGTATCCATGAGGCAGCAAAAATGGATGGTGTCAACGCCTGGACTGGCTTTTGCTACATTACACTTCCCCTTTTAAAACCAACAACCATCCTGGTTTCCATTATGTCAATGCTCCAGTGTCTGAAAACCTTCAGTACCCAATATCTCTTCACTCAAGGAGGAGCTCCGATGGAGCCCATAAATGTAATAACCTTGAATCTATATCACACCGCGATTAGAGATCATCGAATAGGTTTAGCAAGTGCCATGAGCATCATACTCTTCTGCATCATGCTCTTTTTCACGTGGTTGCAGTTCAAAGGCTCGCGATCCGACGAAGTCAGCTATTGAGAAGGGCTTTTATTATGTTACGATACCTGAAAAGAAAAAAGAAGACCTCCGTCCAGCCCTTTATAATAGATATATTTGTCTGGGTATTTCTTATCATTGTGGCATTATTTATTCTGGCCCCTTTCGTATTCATGTTCACGGCTTCTGCAATGCCGGCAAACGATATCATGAAAATGCCTTATCGATGGATACCCAAAGGTTTTTACTGGCAGAATTTCTGGCAAGGCATAAGGGGAAATGATGGAAGTTTCATATATCTCAGAAATATCCTGAATTCGTTGATCGTGGCTTCAACTGTAACTGCGACAACCGTTATCCTTTCAGCTCTTACCGGTTTCGGTCTGGCAAAATACCATTTTAAAGGCAGATATTTCGTCTTCATGATGATTTTGGCCACGATGATGATTCCTTTCGAAGTGATCATGATACCTCTTTATCTCATTGTCACCAAGTTAGGGTTTCAGAATTCATACCCAGGATTGATAACCCCATTTCTGGTTAGCGCCTTCGGTATTTTTCTAATGCGACAATATTACGTCCCCTTCCCAGATGAAATATTGGATGCCGCAAGAATCGATGGTGCAAGTGAACTGATGATTTTCAGCAAGATCATTCTTCCAAACAGTGTACCGGCGATAGCGACCCTTGCAGTGCTTACATTTAAAGGCCAGTGGGATAATTTACTGTGGCCTCTGCTCGTGGCCCAGAGCGAAGAAATGAAGACGATTCCCCTGTATATTGTCAGGTTCACGGCGGAGAAGCATACAGACGAAGGTGCGATGATGGCTGTTGCGGCAATAGCGAGTATTCCTATATTAATACTGTTTTTGAAGCTATCGAAGTACTTCATTGGGGGCGCAGCCGTATTTTCAGCAAGGAAGGGATAATCATGGGGATGGTCTATATTTTTGATATGGGAGGCGTGCTTGCCTACAATACCGATGTTTTTCCCGATGTTTTCGGTTTCCTCGAAATCACCAGCGAACAATTCAGTACTTTTGCAGGGAAAAATCTGGAAAGGCTTCTAAATGGTGAGGTTACCACTGATGAATTTTGGAGCAGTTTCTCCATCCGATACGGTAAAAAAATAGAGGAAGAATTATTCGGTAAATTTTTCAGCCCACGCCTAGATCAAGGTGTAATGGAGATAATAAAGCAGCTCAAAAATGATTCGAGAATTGTTTGCGGCACAAATACTTTTGATCCTCATTACGACTATCTCTTAGAACGCGGCTATTACGATATTTTCGACGCTGTTTTCGCTTCTAATAAAATTGGTGTATCAAAACCCAATCCAGATTTCTACCGGTACATTCTAAATGATGAGGGAATTAAACCCGAAGATGCGCTTTTTGTGGATGATACCGAGGTAAACGTTTCTGCCGCCAAAAAATTGCAGATAAAGTCTATTCTATTTACAGATTCACATTCTTTGGGCCACCATATTAAGCGCCTCCAGGTATCAGGTTTAAAACCCTGATAATTTAAATGTTATTGATGATTTCATCCGGAATATCGGCATTGGTATAAACCTTCTGCACATCGTCGCAGTCTTCCAGGGCCTCCATGAGTTTGACCATCTGCTCGGCTTCTTTACCCTTCAAAAAAGTGGTTGATTGCGGCAGCATGGTCACTTCAGACACTGTATAGGGAATGGATGCGTTGTCGATGGCCGCTTTGACCGCCTCAAAATCTTCGGGGGCCGTAATGACTTCAAAATTGCTGTTGTCCTCGCGAATATCCTCGGCCCCAGCATCCAGAGCCGCTTCCATCAGGGCCTCTTCATCCACGGCTTTATTTTCAACTGCAATGTAGCCCTTTTTATCAAACATCCAGGCCACACATCCGTTTTCACCCATGTTCCCGCCGCTTTTGCTGAAAATATAACGAATATCGGCTACCGTTCGATTCTTATTGTCCGAAAGGGACTCGATCAAAACTGCCGCCCCCCCGGGGCCATAACCTTCATAAATGCTTTCTTCGTAATTCACGCCCTCAAGCTCGCCGGTTCCTTTTTTAATGGCTCGTTCGATGTTGTCTTTGGGCATGTTTTCATTTTTGGCGGCCAGTATCGCAGTTCTTAGCCTCGAGTTGGCATCTACGTCTCCGCCGCCCACACGGGCGGCAACGGTAATTTCTTTAATCAGTTTCGTGAAAATCTTGCCCCGTTTGGCATCTGTAGCGGCTTTTTTATGTTTTATACTCGACCATTTGCTATGACCCGACATTGTCCCTCCTAACCTGGACAAGCCAAAGCTAATTCGTACTTGGTCTTTTGTGCTTGAGCTTGTCCGAAAAATTCTAAATCCGAAGCACGCCTGATTTTATAAAATTGGCCGAAACAATATCGAAATTCAAATGTTCCAATGCTCGAAACCTTCAGCGCTACTTTTTCCCGAATATGATTTTGAAGCCGAATCTCACTGTTTTGGATTTTTGTCATTAGAGATTCGAATTTGTTTCGACCCATTTTATAAAATCAGGCGAGTTTCGATATTCGGATTTAATATATTATTTTGAAAATGCAATATATTTCTATTATCCCTTGAACCCCATACCCAGAATGTAGATCTCTTTGCTCTCCTTGCGGCTGCTCTGGGGTTTGAAGATTTTATGGTTTTTAAAACGGCTTCTGACCGAATCAGAAAATTTCTTAAATTCTTCGCCCTGAAAAATTTTGCAAATAAACGATCCGTCAGGTCTCAACACCATTTGGGCGATATTCAGGGCAGCCTGGCATAGCTGATACGACCGCTCGGCATCGATCATTTTATTGCCGGTGGTGGCCGGCGCCATGTCGCTCAAGACCACATTAAATCGGTTTGCCAAATCTTCATTTTCAATCCATGCCCGATCAATCGTTAGGATATCAGCCTTAAGCGTCTCCGCCTGGGATGGAATCTTTATCGTAACCGGCTTCAGGTCAATCCCTAACACTTTTCCGTGCTTACCGGTTAGCTCGGCGGCATAAAGCAGCCAGGAACCGGGTGAACATCCTAGATCCAAAACCTGGTCGTCTTTTCTGATTAAACGAAATTTCCTTTGGGCTTGCTTTAGCTTATACACGGATCTAGCCGGATAACGCTCTTTTTTCGCCTGCTCTGAATAATGATCCGCCCAGCGCTGATGTTTTTTCGAGCCAAAACGCTTCATAATTTAGAAGAGCGCATCCACGGCCGCTGAAACAGTTTTTATCCCGGTAACTTTAATCCCGTCAATATCGGCAATGCGCTTTAAGTTGCTGTCCGGCACCAGACAGCGTTTAAATCCCATTTTTTTGGCCTCGGCAACCCGGGTATCAACCTGGCCGATGGCCCTGACTTCGCCGGTGAGGCCAACCTCTCCAATCACCACAGTGCCGTCGGAAATAGGCTTGTCTAAAAAGCTTGAAGCAATGGCCGAAACGATGGCCATATCGACTGCCGGTTCGATTACCTTTACCCCGCCGGCCACATTCATAAAAATATCATACCCCATCAGGTGCATCCCGAGTTGTTTCTCCATAACCGCTGCCAACAGAGCGACCCGGTTGGAGTCCAACCCCAGTATAGTCCGACGGGGAGTGCCAAAACTGGTGCTGCTGGCCAGGGCTTGAAGTTCAACCAGAATCGGACGCGTGCCTTCCATGCTGGCGGTAACCGCGGAGCCGGATGCATTCGCAGGCCGTTCGGATAAAAATACCGCTGACGGATTGGCCACTTCATCCAGGCCTTGATCTTTCATTTCGAAGACCCCGATTTCGTTAGTGGAACCAAACCTGTTTTTAACCGCACGCAAAATTCGAAAGATGTGGTTGCGGTCCCCCTCAAAATACAAAACCGTGTCGACCATATGCTCTAAAAGCTTGGGTCCTGCAATAGCGCCGTCCTTGGTTACATGACCCACCAGCAAGGTCGGTATACCGGTCTTTTTCGCCATCAGCATCAGCCGCACCGTGGATTCTCTTACCTGGCTGACACTCCCGGGGGCCGAAGTCAGTTCGGCGCTGTACATGGTTTGAATCGAATCAATGACCAGGACTCGCGGCTGCACGGATTGGATCATCGCCAGAATGGATTCAATTTCGACTTCGGAGACCACCAATAATTCTGAAGAAATGGTATCCAGCCGTTGGCTGCGCAATCGAATCTGGCGGTTGGATTCCTCACCGGATATATACAGAACTTTATGGCCTTGATTCGCCAGCCCGTAGAGGACCTGCAGCATCAAGGTCGATTTGCCGATTCCGGGATCGCCACCGATCAACACCAGAGTTCCGGGCACCAGGCCGCCGCCGAGTACCCTGTCAAATTCTTGAATATCTGTTAAGAGGCGATTTTCATAATCCAGATCAATAGAATCGATGGCAACCGGTGATGCATGTTGTTTTGTCAGCGCCCGGCCGCCATCTCGAAAAGCGCCAAGCGCTGTTCTTTCCTCCACTATGGAGTCCCAGGTGCCGCAGTCCGGGCACTTGCCCATCCATTTGGGGGTTTGGTAGCCGCAAGTTTGACAGCAGTAGATGGTTTTGGCGATTTTTTTCACAATAGAAATAACCTGGTAAATGTGTTATTATTCAATGAAAATGTGGAACCTATCTCAAAAATAGTAGATCACGCTCAAAAGCAAGGCACCGGCCGACGAAAAAGCGCAGCATACACGATATAGTATGTGAGCATTTTGAGGAGGTCGGTAACGCAGCTATTGAGCGTTAGATGCATTTTTGAGATGGGTTCTAAATAACATGAGAAATCAATGCAATCAAGCGGGTTCTATCTATACAGAACGACTTATAGGGGTTGTCAAAAAAACGTTTGTGATTTGAAATTTGACCTGGAGTTTTTTATATGCGACCTATCACTAAATCAGGCACGAAATGGATAATTTTCGCCGTCGGCCTGCTGGTCGGCGGAATTTTTATTTTAGCCGAATCCCGGGCCGCTATTGAACCCAATAATAAGCCATTTTCATCTGTTCAAAAACGGTTGATTACCGACGGATTCGATCCGGTAAAAATAAACAGGCTGTACAGTCGGCCTCAGGTGTTTTTCGAAGCTGATGGTGTCACGCTGCTTTTTACTTATAAAGAGGCCCAGGTGGATTATGGACAATTCACAAATAAATGGTCCATTCGCAAGGCCAAGCAGTATATGCAAAAACATGAAAACGACCTGATACGCACGGAGAAGGCGTTCGGTGTGGATAAAAAAATAATCACAGCCATACTGCTGGTCGAAACCGGTCTGGGTACCTGGGTGGGAACACGATCGACCTTAAACACGCTTTCGACCCTGGCAGCTTTGATGGATCCGGTAGTGCGCGACCGGTTCTGGGATTTGATTCCGGATTCAAAGAAAATTTCCAGAAAAAAATTTGAAAAAAAGGCGGCCGCTCGATCAAAGTGGGCTTATGAAGAGCTTAAGGCCTTTTTAAAATATACGAACCGCGAGGGATTTGATCCGGCATCAATTCCCGGCTCGTTTGCCGGTGCAGTGGGCGTTGCCCAATTTATGCCAACCAACATACTGGCATACGGCAAAGACGGCGACAACGACGGAATGGTCGATATGCTCAATCACGCCGACTCCATGGCCAGTATCGGCAATTTTCTCAAAAGTCATGGTTGGCGTCCAGGACAAAGCCGTAAAAAAGCCGAAAAAATTATCTATCATTACAACCACAGCACCTATTACGTAGACACCATTTTAAAAATCTCCAGGCGCTTGAAAAGTTGAAATGACTTTGAAACTACTTGGCATATTCCTGGCGTTATGTATTCCATTTTTTATCGCCACCGTTTGGGCCATCATCGATGTGGCCCAGAAAGATTTTGGCACTGTCGGCAAAAAAGCGTTGTGGTGGGTTATCGCATCGGTGCCCTTTGTCGGTTTCATTGTGTATTTAATATTCGGATTCCGAAAGGGAAAAAAATCTCAAACCGCAATTTAATTCTAGGTTAGATCTCTTTTATTCTTTTATAAAATATCAGTGCTGCACGCTAAGGGCTTCTGGTCACTTGCTGCTGGCTACTGGCAGCTCGCTACTCGCTGCTGGCAAAACACTTATCAAGAAAATTTGTTTAGAAGCAGATTTCGGTTTTTGGGGGGATAAAAAGCCTTAATAAATATTATTCAATCGAGAACCGCAGGCTTAAAACAATCCTTGCTGCTAATCACAAGATGCGAGAAGGGGAAAGAGGCCGGTACGCAACAACCAGAAACAAGATGCCAGCAGCCAGGAGCCTCTAAATAACGATTGACAAAAATATACTTATTCTAATATTTAGTTGCAAACGCAATTAAATGGTCCCATCGTCTAGTGGTTTAGGACGTCGGCCTCTCACGCCGGTAACGCGGGTTCGAATCCCGCTGGGATCACCAGTTATAAAGGGGTTAACCTTAAGTATGGTTAACCCCTTTTGTATTATCCGTTTTATGAGTTGCTAAAATAGAGATTACAATTCTTTTAAACCGTAAATGGGCGATAGGCTATATAAACTAGGTGCACCAGGAAAAATTATAAGAAATTCGCAAGTCCGGACGTTGAACAATTTAAATTAGTCAACTCAGGAAACAACGTCCCCTTGTTTCTCGTGGAGGCGGCCAAGGTTGAAGTTGCGGAGATTCCTCGGATAAGCCCCGAGAGTTCTTCTCTGAAGGCCTTGTGCCAGAGATTGCCCTATAGAGATAAATCAATTTCTGAGCGTATAATAGAAGGTCTGCGTGAGACGGGGCTACCCGAATAATCAACGTAAAGATATGCTTCTATTAAAACAGGCTTCTTTTCAGTTCTAAAACCTGATGTATCTCCAACATATCAGCACTTTTGAATCACTGAAAAAGTTGTGATACTCGTTTTATATCACAAGTGTAATAATCCGCTAATACCGTTTCTTTACAAGCTTCCATCGTAGGTCTACGCAACCCACACTCTGGTCGACTTGTGACTT
>PVMK01128580.1_pt1 | contig 18123 bp, 12 predicted proteins | sample 1853481 | NCBI WGS metagenome assembly PVMK01 (sample SAMN08533507, study PRJNA380276) | Marine sediment metagenome, whole genome shotgun sequencing project. | reverse complement strand
AGGACCTAAATAGAATTCCACCAACTTGAGCCAGTCGTCCTTGCTTATGATCTTAAGCAAGGCTCTGTTAAGTGGTTCGCGGAGCGGGCTGCCAGATGGCACTGCCATGCTCACGTAGTAATGATCGAAGGTGCCGGCCAGAACATGCACTCTGCCGGGGAACTCGGTTCTTACGAGGTGTTTCAATATGGACTCATTGAAAACGAACGCATCGATTCTTTTATCAACGATCGCCTGCAGACCATCACGCGAATTCTCAAAGGGCAGAACTGCGATCCCGCGCTTAGCGAGAAAGTTAAAGCTTTCCGTTTGGGCCAAGGAGCCGACTCGCACACCGGGCAGATCGCTCAGGCCACGGACCTTGCCTTTCAACTCACCAACGGTGAACGACGCAGTGATAGCGGCCGTGAAGCTGGCGATCAGGATAACCGAGGCGAACATCCAGATAAGCGCAACCATCTCGGCCGCCGAAGGTCTTCGGCGCTTTGTCTCCGTAACCCACGGTGGTCAGGGTTACTATAGCCCACCAGATGCCATGTCCAACTCCCCTAACTGTTCCGCCGCCGAACATTTTTGGGTTCCGACGTCTCTCGAATAGCCACACGATTGTGCCGGCTGTCAACGACAACAGGAGCAGGAGACCAATCACCGGCAGGAGATTCAATGAAACAAGGTGTCCAGCAAAGCGAAGCCAGCTGTGCTCAGTGGCTTCTGCCGGTACCGCTATGGCCGATCCCGACCTGAGGAAGGGATGGCTTAAGTCCATAATGATTTCGCGCTGCTCTGTGACAGCCAATGCGAGTATCACATCAACTTCTCCTCTTGTAACAGCATCCCAGCTCCTGTTCGAAGCTGTATTCTCGCAGCTCGAATTCGACACCCAACTCTTGAGCAACCGCTTGCCAGAGTTCGATGCTGAGACCCTCCCAGCTCCCATCCGTCGTCTTCATGTAGAACGGCGGCGCATCTACAACTCCCACCAGCAATTTGTCTGGCACGGCTTTATCGTCCTGTGCCAAGGGCTTTGACAGACAGCAACGTAACAATCAAGAGTGTTACGATTCCAACAATTTTAGCGATGACCATCTTATGATTCTGCGACACCATGTTCACCTTCAATCCTATGGTTCGGAGTGCAGCCGGTCACAGCAATCCCCGCCCGCCATGCGAGCTAGGCGAGGCGGGCGGGCCCAATCGCAATCCCAATCTGAAATCTTCAATCTCAAATCTACTCAACCCAGTGAAGCACGTTGCGGATGATGGACCACCGGGGCTCTTTTATGGTAACGCCCTGACCGAGGATCCAATAGTTGTATGTTTTTTTCGATAGTGTCTATCTTTCTTTTTCAGGTCAATCCAGTGGTTCAGGAAGTCCGCCATTTCAGTGTTACCAAGAGCCACTGCGTAGCCCAATGGTAAGAGCGATAGCACTGGTTTGGGAACCACCACCTGGTACTCAGGATACAACAGTGTCCAGGCAGAACCGACTTCGGCGCTGGTCACCAGGGCGTCCACCTCGCCTGTATTATCTTCGAAAAAGTCACGATAAGATTCGAGCTGGACCACCTTGGCCAGAGGTAAACTTTCTTTGGCTCTGTTGGAGTAGTATTCGTACCCCCCACGAACCCCGAATGTCAAACCATGACCACGGGTGCCCCTGATTTTTTCTACCGTGGCAAATTCTTCTCTGCGGTTATCCTTGACCACAAAAGCAAAGGTTACATCCAGATAAGGATCTGAAAAGCTCATCGTCTCCAACCGCGGGGTAAACATGGGAACACCGGCCATGATGATATCGAAGTGATCACCATTGAGTTGCTTGGCCATGGTATCAACCTCAAAGGGAATGAACTCGAGAGAGACCCCGAGTTCCTTGGCCAGCCTGTGGGCCATCTCAACGTCAAAGCCCACCAGTCCGCCTGCATTGTTAAAAAAGGTGAACGGCAGCCTGTCCGGGTTGTATCCCACGCGTAATACGCCACGCTCAAGTATTCTCTTGAGATGTGATTTTTCTTTGTCAACAACACTGAAATCAGACGGTGGTGTTTTATGAAGCACTACCTCCACCGGATCATTCAACAGGTGCATACCGGCGAGCACCTTGTCTTTGCTATAGGCATCTGTAGCAGAAAAACTCAGAACGAAGCGGGTGCCAGCTACCACTCCCACTGTGAGCACTACGCTTAGCAAAGCAAAACGGAAAAGTTTTCTCCAGTTTATGGATAGCAAACCGGTAATGGCACAGGTGGCCAGTAAGGTAAAGGTGAGCAGATTCATGCCGGCCAGTAAGGTGGCAAAACGTTTGTTGATAATTCCCGTGAGGATGAAGAGGTGATAGAGGTCCGAGGGGATCTGCATGCTGTCAAGCAGGAAAGGAATAGCCATGTTTGAACTGGCAAAGAGGCTTGAGATCCCAATGAACGACAAATACGGGTAAGCGGTTACTGACACGGCGTTACCGGTGAACCAGGCACAAAAGAGGATAAACAGTAAGGTAAGGAGTTTGCCGGTAGTGGGAAAATTGAAGGAAACGGGAACAATTATATCCACGAATGAAGCGGTATCCTTGTGTTCCTGCTTGTACCGTTCAAACAAATCATTACAGTTTTGAATCAAAATGGGCAGGATGATAAAGAGCTTGCCGGTGGCAAAACCGGTAACAAGGGCGTCTTTGGATGTTCCAACGACATCTTTGTAGGTAAAAGGGGTCAGGGTCGCGACCAGCATGGGCAATACCCAGAAGGTCAAAATCATTGCCGCCACAATGAAGGTGGCGAAATAGACCTGCAATCGACCAATCTCTTGCAGGGTCATGGTGCCGGCTGCACTGGCGGCGATAGCGAATACACCGATGGGTGTCAGGTAGACCACAAAGTTGGCTACCCGGCTGAGCGCTGTTGCCAGGATGGCAAGGTCATCGATGAGCTTATGTTTTTCTTTGATACCGATCAGGCCGATGCCCACTGCAATACTGAACAAAACACTGGCAGGGATGACGTTATTTGCCAGGGAACTGAATGGATTCGAGGGGATGAATAGTTCGAGAAAGTCTACCTGCTCTTTTACTTTTACCAGGGTGGTACTGAAAAAGGAGGCTGTTTCCACACTGGGAAATGCCAGGGGCATCAAGAAGATTACGGCAAGGGCAATACCCCAGAACACAAGGAGCAAAGAACCTGCCTTGATTGCCAGTACTTTCGCCTGTTGGTAGGACAGACGACCGATGCCGACCATCAGCGATACCACAATATAGGGCAATATCGACATCTGCAGGAGTTTGATAAAAGCATCGCCGAATATCTTCAGCCCAGCGCAATATTCACCAAAGAAGAGCCCGCTCAGAATCCCCAGCACAAATCCGAGGAGTATGCTCCCCGACAACCCCAACCGAAATTTTTTCTTGGTTTCTGTAGCCATATTTGGCTTCTATTACTCCCTGTTAATAAAGGGATGAAATACCCCCTAAGAGGCTGCCCGATAGCCTTACAATTCCCTCCCCTTGTCGAAGATCCCGCTGCTTTTTAGCGGGGACGGGGGAGGGTTAGGGTGGGGGTGCTCCCCCTCCCCTATGGACATAATTTTGAATGAGAAATAGAGGCTAGAATAGCAGCTAATGGGTCTGGTGAAAAGCCTAAGGTAATCATACTAATGAATTAAGAACTTTACACAACCATATATAATACATATATTACCTGCATTGTCTTGATCACCTTTTCAAAAGGAGAAAGAGAGATGAAAAAGAGCGCACTTCGGTTCGGACTCTTAATCATTTTATTATTCGGGTTCATTTGGTCTTTCGCAGGTTGCGCCGGCCGGGGCAAGGTAGAGGACCGCCAGCTACAGTTCAAGGAAGCCCCCTCTCCCAATGTCAAGGGTCAATTCCCCAACTGGCAGTACACCCCGAAGGAGCTGGAGACCGTAATATACCAGAGATGGGAGGAAGGGAAATTACCCGCGAAGGAGATGGAAAGGACGGCACATGGTACGACCGGCGCTTTGGTCCTCATCAATCATGATGAAGTGAGTGGCAAGGACATAAAGTGGAAGTTCAAGAAGAACGTCCCGGGCTGGGTTGACAGCTTCAACACCTCTCCGCGCAAAGAGCTTGCTGCTTATGAGGTGCAGAAGTTTTTTCTGGACCCCGAAGACTACGTGGTGCCTACTTCCCTTCCGCTCTGCATATCCCGTGATAAGTATGAGAAGAAGGGTGGGTACGCTGCTGCGACCCTAAAGGGAACGGATTGCGTTTTGGGCCTTGCTTCCATTTGGATGCTGGACGTCACAATTCCCGACAAATTGTACGATGAGTCGCGCTTTCTGCAGGATCCCACCTACGCCTACTTTATGTCCAACTTTAATCTTCTCACCTACCTGATCCAACACCGCGATGCCCGGGTGGGACAATTCCTGGTGTCAAAGGACGACAAGCGGCGCCAGGTATTCTCCATCGACAACGGCATTTCTTTTGGTTTCTGGCCATACAATTTTTTCATCGTGCAATGGGAAAATATTTATGTGCCGGCGCTGCGCCAGGCTTCCATCGAGCGGTTGCGCAAGATACAGCGGCAGGACCTGGATTTCCTGGGCGTGATAGCCCAGCTTGAATTAGACCAGAATGGCATTCTGCTACCGAAACCGGTGGGGAAAAACCTGAACCCCAAAGAGGGTGCGAAGTACACAGATGGCACAGTGCAATACGGTCTCTCAAAATCGGAGATCGATGCTCTTTGGGACCGTATCCAGAATATAATTGCCGAAGTGGACGCCGGCAACATTCAGGTTTTCTAGGAGAGGGGCTCAGCGAATGAAACGGCAGAGTCCCCTCAAGGCCATGTTCGACATCAGGAAGTCCGAGCTGCCCCTCGCCCTTTTGATGTTCAGCTATTTCTTCCTGGTCATCACCAGTTTTTGGATTCTCAAGCCCATTAAGAAGTCGCTTTTCATCGAGTTTTACGATAAAGGCGGCTTCGACCTCTTTGCCTGGCACATGTCCGGCCCCCAGGCGGAACTGCTCGCCAAAGTGCTAAACATGGGGGTGGCCTTTGTGGCCGTGGTTGTGTTCACCTGGCTGGCCCGTCGTTTCCGGCGGCAGCAGCTTACCTTCATCTTCACCGGCTTTTTCCTGGCCAGTTACGTTGCCTACACCTTTATAATAGAAAAGCCCCAGAGCATTACAGTCTGGACCTTCTATCTCTTCGGGGATCTTTTTTCCACCCTGATGGTGGCCACCTTTTTCGCCTTTCTCAACGACAGCGTGACCCCTGACGCGGCCAAACGGCTCTACGGTCTGGTGGGGTTGGGAGGAGTCACTGGCGGGGTCTTCGGTACTTCAACCGTCAGGGTACTGATCGCGAGAATCAATACGGTGGGCTGGCTCTGGATCGCCTTTGGTCTGGGCCTCGCGATCCTTGCTGTGGCAATGGGAGCTGGTCGCATGGTGGATCGAAACCCGCCCCCTGAGCCCGAGCCTGAAATCTCCGAGCCGGAACCGCGAGGAGAGTCCAATCCAGCCATAGAGGGGGCACGGTTGGTATTCAGCTCACCATATCTGCTGTCCATCGTGGCTATTGTGGGTCTCTATGAGATAGTCTCCACGGTGATGGATTTTCAATTTACCAGTACTATCGCCCACTACCTGAACGGTCCTGCCATCGGCCAGCAGTTCGCCACGGTCTTTGCCATCACCAATATCGTCTCTATGCTGGTGCAGCTCTTCCTCACCAGCTTCGTCATGTCCCGACTCGGGGTGGGGGTGGCGCTTATGTTTCTGCCTATTGCTGTGCTCGCCGGATCAATGGGTTTTACGGTCCTTCCCATCCTTTGGGTGGGCTGCTCCCTGAACACGGTGGACAACGCCTTCAGCTACTCCATCAATCAGTCAGCCAAGGAGTCCCTGTACGTCCCAACCACCAAGGACGAGAAGTACAAAGCCAAGGCTTTCATCGACATGTTCGTGCAGCGCTTTGCCAAAGCGGTGGCAGTGGGAGTGAGCCTCGGGATCACCTTCGTGTTTAAAGACTTTTCCAGCATCCGCTGGCTCTCAGGTTTCACCATTCCGATTATCATCGTCTGGATCTTCGCGGTGCGCTATGCAGGCCGAAAATTTAAGGAAATGACAGAAGGGGATTGAGGATTTTGGATTTCGGATTGAGGATTGCGGATTTGGAATTGTCAACATACACATCTTAAGATTTCATAAATGAGAATCTCAAATCTACAATCTGCAATCTACAATCCCCACCAATCCCGATTCTAGAAGGCATAGAGCATAGGGCATGGGGCATAGAGTAAGAAGCCTGAATTCAGGAGAAAAGCAATCAAGAGTGATTCCCTCTCAACTACTTGCTACTGACTACTGGCTACTGGATTCTTTGATTTCTGATTGTAGATTCTAATTTATGGACTCTTGAGAGGTGAATGTTGAACATCTTAAATCCGCAATCGCCCGCCATCGTCCGCCTGAGGCGGACTCAGGCGAGGCGGGCGGGCGCAATCCGCAATCCGAGATTCCTACCCGCCCTCGTCGTCGCTTGCCTTCTCATCCTGTTAGGCTGCGCCACTGCGCCACCACAGCATCCCAGGCGTGTTGAACTTGCGGGCGCCCGCAACCTTCGAGATCTCGGTGGCTACAGCACCATCGACGGCAGACAGATCAAGAAGGGGTTGCTCTACCGCTCAGATAAGCTGAAAAGGGTGAGTAGGCGAAATGCTGAAGCGGTCGCCGCCCTCGGGGTGAAGAGAGTTTACGATCTACGCACTGAAAGGGAACGTGAGAGAGATCCTTCCCGGCTAGCAGAAATCACTTCGCTGGAGGTGGTTAGTCTCCCTGTTGACTGCGAAATCATTGACCCTTATGCAGTGGCCCGCCGGATTTTGAAAGGTGATGTGGAAGAGGGCGACTTCCAACAATTAATGATCGAATGCTACCGGAATTATGCTTTGAACTTCCGTTCCGAGTGGTCCACCCTTTTGCGGGATCTGGCAGAGCCCGGAGGTCTGCCCGCGCTCATTCACTGCACCTATGGTAGAGACCGGACGGGAGTTTCGGTGGCCATAGTCCTCCGTTCTCTCGGTGTGCCTCAGGAGACGGTTCTCGAGGACTACCTGTTGAGCAACAAATTCTGGGAGAGTGAAGCGAGCCGACTGTCATGTTTTGCCAGCTGCGCCTCTTTTTTTAGAACCCCGCGCAGCGAAGTGCGCGCCTTGATGGAAGTGCGGCCGGAATACCTGGGAGCTGCCTTCGCGGCCATAGACGAAAAATACGGCTCCTTTGAGGGGTATCTGCACGAGGGGCTTGGGATAGATGACCTCATGCTTCAGAGGCTCCGCTCAGCACTACTTGAATAAGTCTGCAATCTGCATCTCAAATCTAAAATCCCCCATCACTCATCCTGCCGGTAGTTCTTTAACATTGACTGTGAAACGTGGACGCCCACCAGCCAGGCAACCTGGACTACCAGGTAGAGTTGGCCCATAACCGCCTCGAGAGTGCTAAAAGATCTTGCCAGCCTCGTCACGGGAGTAATGTCACCGTAGCCCAAGGTGGTTAAGGTGACAAAGCTATAGTAGATAAAATGTTGGGCATCCTGGATGTCCTGACCCTTGTGGGATATTAAATGAGCCGGGGTGCAGTGTATCTACAACAGTAAAAATGAACGTCCACATTATCGCCATGAGCAAATAGACTACAGCTGCACCGACTATAAGATCTCTGGTGACCTCTTTGTGGCTATATATAAAGATCAGCATCTGAATTATTGTAAAAAGAATAAAAGCAGCGCCGCAAAGGTAGCCCACCACCTGCAGAGCGTGATACTCCACAAAATGCCTGGACCATATTGCCCCAAGCATGGGCAGAGCCAGCACTATTCCAATAAGGACGTGATGTTTTTTTTGGCTGACAGCATAAATGGCGGATATAAAAATGGCCGACCATAGGATGTCCATGAGGATACGTAGATTGACAAGCTCTTCAATGAGAGGTCCGACGACAAGCATAGCAATGATAAAGATGAGCAGACTCAGGAATCTTCCCTTGAAGCAGACCTGGCTAAAGGGAAGACAAGTTTTTTCGTCACCGTCCATACCTACCTCACTCTTTAAGGCTCACCATTACATCTTGGTAAACCAAGTCGGGGTCAGAGGTCAAGTGTTGTGGATATCTAAATATTCGCTTATACCTTCCTGGTAGTTTTCTTTGAAGGCATCATTCACTTTTTCAATTGGATCGGCACCAAGGAATTCTAGAAGTTTATAGAGCTCTTTTTTTCTGGTTTCTTGATCTTGAGTGCTTTTCAAATTAACTATTTTCTCTTCTATTTCAAAGTATCTGAGCTTGTCATTTCATGGTAACTGCCAGAACAACAAGAATCCTCTTTCAGGAAAATCAACGCCTAGTAATCTATAGCAATAGAGCATGAAAGCTCTTTCCAATCGCTTTCTGATCTCGACGATTTGCTTCTTTTCAGCAGCTAGATTCTCCAAATCACAGGGTTCACCATAAACTTCAAAGTACATTTTTATTTTTGGTTCAGTTCCTGAGGGGCGAACAGTGACTTTGATGCCTTTTGTATCTGATAGTCTGTCAATCTTGAATATCAAAACGTTTCTCGAAGCGGTGTCGGTAACCGACAGATGGGGCTGAGGCTCGCCTTCCCATTGATCAATCCTATCGGTAACAACAAATTCGCCAAAAGATTCGACAGGATTATCCCTGAGATGGGTCATGATATCCGCAATCTGTTCCATGCCCTTGGCACCCAATAGCCTGATCTCAGTCAAGTAATTGTGGCAAAAGCCGTATCTGCAATAGATCTCATCGAGATAGTCGATTAATGTTTTGCCATCTTTTTTCAATTCAGCAGCCAGTTCAGCTATCCAGACCGCAGCACCAGCCGCATCTTTATCTCGACAGTAATCGCCGGTAAGAATACCGTGGCTCTCTTCAGCACCGATAATGAAGTCCTGAATTCTATGATCGTTTTCAAGCTTGTTCAGTTCATCGCCAATGTATTTGAAACCAACCAATAGATCGCCGATGCAGTGAATGTTATTTTCTTGCGCGATTCCTTCTATTAGCGAGGTCGTTACGCCTGTTTTTATGACCACACTGTTTGGGTCCAAGGTTCCTTTGGCTTTGTACTTGGAGATAACGTAATTCGTTAACACTATTCCGATTTCATTGCCGTTGACAAACTCATAACAATTCTTATATCTGGCCATAACGCCAATTCTGTCTGCGTCAGGGTCAGAACTAATAATGAGGTCAGCATTGATTTCTTCGGCAAAAGGAATAGAAGTTTCAAATGATTCAACCACTTCCGGATTTGGTATGTTGAAGGTGACATTTTCGAAATTGCCACTTGGGTTGGACGTTCGCCTATCAAGGGTGACATTAAATCCCAGCTTTTGTAATGCCGGATAGATCGAACTCAAGCCGGTGCCGTGGAGAGGAGCGTACGATATAGTTACGCCTCTTTCTTCGGAGAGAGATATGTTACAGACAGCTTCCAGAAAGGCCTTATCAACTTCTTCATCGATGTAGGCAATCAGCCTATTTTTTTTGGCTTCGCCGAAACTCACAATCTTTATTTCTTTGACATTGTTGGTCACTTCATCAACCAGAATCTGATCGTCTGGTGGTATTAACTGGCCGCCATGTTGGTCATACACTTTCTTGCCGTTATCAGTCGGCAGGTTATGGCTGGCGCTGAACATGTCTCCCGAGACAGCATTCAGGTGACGTATGGCGAAAGAAAGCTCCGGGGTGCTCCTGGCACCATCAAAGATATAAACCTTTATGGAGTTGGCTGCATACACTGCCGCTGCGGCTTTTGCCAGTTGAGGACCGTCCAGATTCATGATTGGATTGTCAAGGCTGTCGTCATACACTCCTCTCTGAGTGTATTTCCTTACGTCATAGCCGAGCACCACACCTCTTTTTTTCGCCTCCTTTCCATGCTGGTTGACTAGATACTGGGCATGTCCTTGTGCAGAGGCTTGTATCGTCCAGGGATTTATTCTGTTTGGACCAATACCAACCAACCCCCTCCGGCCGCCGGTACCAAAGGGAATTACCTGATAAAAAGAGTCCAGTAAAAAATCCCATTTTTCCGATTCAATCAAATACTTTATTTGAAGGACGTAATCACGAAAGATATCGTCCGTTAGCCAGATCTCCAGCCATTTCAGAGCTTCGATTTGATGTTTAACCGAAACGTCCAATGCCTCGAAACCGTCTCTTGCCCTTTCGATGAGTGCAGCTGTTTCATTCATTCCATGAACCTCATGCATCGCTTAAGTAGTAAAAGAGCACGTACATGCTTTATTGTCCTCAATCCCAAATCTTCAGTCCCAAACACTAAATCTCAGGGTTTCAGGTGTCAGGAAAAAGAAAAATACAAGCTGAAACGTGTTGGAGCGAAGCGGAAATCCCGTCTGAAGCGAAGCTGCAGCGGGGAACACTGAAACCTGAAACCTTTAATTCCGAAATTCGCAATCCGCAATCCGAGGTCTGCAATCCCTTATGCGCGTTTCAAATCAATCATCTCGATGCGGTTGTTTGCATCGGGGTACTTGGGCGATGGGCCTGTAGACAAAACGACGAAGTCTCCATCTACCCCGTGCGACCGCAGCCATTCACGAGCGAAATCGTTCCAGACCTCGGGAGGATCGGGCTCAAAGACCGGGTATATGCCGTAAGAGAATACGAGCTGTTGGCAGATTCTCTCTTCAGAGCTTACAGCAGCTATCCAAACCGGCAGCCTGAATCGGGTAATGCTTCTCGCTGTCCCACCGGTCAGGCTGGGTACGAGCACTACCGCAGGTGAAACACGCTCCACAATGGTCTCTACGCTCATGGTTAGTAGATCCCTCGTGCTGATATCGCGTTTGCGGTCAAACTCTTTCAGGGTTTTTCGCACCATAAGACTTGGGCGATAAGGCTCAATTTCCACGGCGATCTTGGCCAGCATGGCAACAGCGTCCACTGGATACTTGCCCATTGCCGACTCTTCCGAAAGCATCACGCCGTCAGTCCCATCCAGGATAGCGTTGGCAACATCAGTAGACTCCGCCCGGGTGGGTCGGCGGTTCCTTACCATGGATTCCAACATCTGGGTGGCAGTGATCACCGGTTTGCCCAGCAGATTTGCTCGACGTATTAATTCTTTCTGGGCAACGGCGATCCGCTCGATGGGTATTTCCACCCCCAGGTCTCCCCGGGCCACCATAATACCGTCTGCGGCCTCAAGGATGTCGTCTAGGTGATCGCCCGCCCTTGAGCGCTCAAGTTTGGCGATGATAAAGGGATTGTGGCCCAACTCTGCGGCAGCGTTGCGAACGGCCTCAATGTCAGCAGCGGATTCGACAAAGGACTGACTTACCGCGTCCACCCCCTGCTCCATGGCAAACTTGAGACACTCGTGATCACGATCGGTGAAGGCGCTGATGCCAAGATCAATGTCGGGCAAATTAAGCCCCTTGCGGGAGCGCAGCTCCCCTCCAACCAGGACTCGACACTGAACATCGTCACCCTCCACCTTGACTACCTCGAGCTGGATGAGACCATCGTTGAGAAACAGAGTGTCCCCTGGGTTCACTGCTTTGGGTAACCCGGTAAAACTGATGGAAACTCGCTTATTATCTCCCACGATTTCTTCGGTGGTAAGTGTGAAAGAATCTCCGGAGACCAACTCAATAGGCTCTTCAGCCAGTTGCCCGATACGCATTTTGGGGCCGGGCAGGTCAGCCATAATTGCCACGCGCTTTCCCACCGCGCGAGATGCGGCCCTGATGTTGCCGATCACCTTTTTGTGACTATCAAAGTCGCCATGGGCAAAGTTGAGGCGGGCCACGTTCATGCCGGCCAGGATAATCTTTTCGAGCATCTCTGGAGACTCCGAAGCAGGGCCTATAGTACACACTAGTTTGGTCTTGTTGGCTGGAAGTTTCATGGAGTTCTCTCCTAAAATCCCCCCAAACCCCCTTTAATAAAGGGGGACTGGAAGAAGTGGTTAAGAATTATTTGAGCTAAGTATCTTCTCCAAAATAGCCTTTGTTATCATATAGGTGGGTCGAACACCTTCCCTCCCCAGGTCGCCTGAAGCAAGGGTCTGACCACTCTTGAGTGGGTTATCTGAGGCATAGTAAGCGTATCTCACCTTGACGTCCTTTGAGATGTGCCCACGTACGATTGCGGCATCCACCGCACGCTGATAGTGGCCACCTTCCATTTCCAAGCCCACTGCCCTCCAGGTTGTGGTTTGGAACTTCTCGAGGACATCCTTATTTTGCAGTGAGGTGCCGAGAACAGTTACTATGGGTCCAACATACACATCTATGGAACCGTCGAAATCTTCTCTGCTAAGATCATTATCTACAATATAGGTGTGTGGCACTCCCTCCAGCACATGGGCAGATGCCAGCATGATGTCTCCCTTTTTCCCGGGTAGGGTGCCTGCTTTTCCCATCACCGAGATGGAATGTACATCGAGCATTCTCTGAGGGTCATCTTCCTCCCCAGGTCGAAGAAGCTCATCCATGGCCTCAAACGCCTGGGTCCCGAAGGCATAGTCCATGATAAGAAGCACTGGCTTCTCATTGAGGACGTAGTGCTTGTCGACAGCCATTGCGGGGTGAAAATCGACAGATTCGAGCATGGAAGTATCAATGAGTTGACAATCAATCTGGGCTCCACTTTTGTCTGGTAGTTCATAGAAACCGAGCTTTTCTGCAAAATCTTTTATCAATCCTTCCTCATCACTCACATCTTGAATAAAGTTGTAGAGTTCTTCACTATCCTTTTTCTTTTTTTCATCTTTCAGTGCACCGTAACCGTATAACAGGTTCAACACGCTGTGCATGTTTGCGCTTATGATATGCAAAGGACGATTCTGGTATCCAAAGTTCCATATTGCATCCTTAACCGATGAGGCCCATCTTTTACAGTATAATTGGTGTAGCATTACATCTATGAGAGAAGGGGTGAAGTATACTGTGACCATGTCATGATTCTTTCGTTCATCCTCCAAAAGTTTCCCAAGGTTGTAGACAATGCTGAAAAGGCCTTTATTGGCGTTTATTTCATTCTTGCTTTTTTCGAAATATTCATATGTCTCCTTGGTTTCATGGTACGTCCTGCCAATAAGTACACTCAGACCCCAGATTGCTCGATCCAGGTCTTCACCGCTGAGGTCGCCGCCCAAGGCTACGATCTTTTCGAGTTCTTTCCATTCCTTCGTTGGGTTGCCACTTTCATCCCTCATGCGCTCATACAGCTTTTTCGCTTCTATGTAGAGAAACGTCATATGGGTGAGAATGTCATAGATCTCACTCGAACCCCGGGTGATAACAAAACACATTTCGTTTTCACTTACGCGATATGAAATCCTTCTTCTTTTGGGTGGTTGAATCCTCTCAAACGAGGTGCCATCCAGGTCTTCTCTCGCGGTCAGGACAGACCGATGACACTCTTCGATTCCCCTCGGGAGCCTGTCCAGAATATATTCCAACCCTTTGAGTTCGATACTTTTCGGGTCATTCATGGTCCCATAGATTTCGGGGCTGAGGGTTCGCAATGCATCTTCTAGTGTCTGGCCGGACTTTCCCCCCAGTGTATAATATCCCCTTAAAAAAAGAGCATCAGCAAGGATCTTAAACGTTCTGATTGCCAGTCTTGCCTTATGAGCTCTGGTTGTTCCTTCCATGGTAGTGTTCCTCTCACAAATCACAATGACTAAGGTTTCAGTGTTCAAGTTTCAGTGTTTTTGTTTTTCTTCCCTGACACCTGAATCCTCAACATTGACACCTGAAACCTGACTCATGAATCGAACAGCGTCGTTCCCACCCCTCTAAGATCCTCCACGGCTCGCTTTATCCTTTCGGCCATGGCCTCTTCGGCAATTTTCATATAGACACGTGGGTCATACTTCTTTTTGTCTCCCACTTCCCCATCTACCTTGACTACACCGTCGTAGTTCTTCAGCATGTGGTCTGCTATGGGACGGGTAAAGACGTACTGGGTGTCTGTGTCGATGTTCATCTTCACCACCCCGTAATCAAGGGCTTCCCGAATCTCATCCAGGGATGAACCCGACCCTCCGTGGAATACGAAATAAAACTGGCCTTCCTTACCGTAAGCCTGTACCAAAGCCTCCTGACCGTCTTTAAGAATTGATGGCTTGAGTTTGACGTGACCCGGCTTATAGACCCCGTGCACATTGCCGAAGGTCGCAGCCACCAAGTAGCGCGCATCTTTCACTTCATTCATTCTGCTGGCAGCCTCCAGCAGGTCTTCAGGCGTGGAGTAAAGTTTTTCAGCTGGAGTTCCCTCCGCTGTCACTCCATCCTCTTCACCGCCCACCACACCTACCTCGATTTCTAGAATGATTTCATTTTTGTGACAGCGCTCTAACAATGGCACAGCTATGTCCAGGTTCTCCTCCAAAGGAAGGGCACTCCCATCAAACATGTGGCTGTTGAAGAGATTTGGCATCCCAGCAGCCCGACGCTTCTCCGTCTCCTCAACGAGGGGAAGGACGAAGGTGTCAAGTTTGTCTGCCTGACAGTGGTCTGTGTGCAGGGCAACATAGATGTCATAACGCTCTGCAGCCCGGTGCACGTGTTCGGCAATTGAAATAGCCCCCAGGGCCATGTCCTTGACCGACAAACCTGATGCGAATGCACCACCACCGGTTGAGACCTGAATGATGCCATCGCTTCGACTCTCGGCAAGACCTTTCAAAACTGCATTAGCCGTGGTCAGGGAGGTAACGTTTATAGCTGGGTAGGCAAACTTCTTTTCCAATGCTCTATCGAGCATCTTACAGTAGGTTTCATAATCAGCAACAGGCATGACAACTCCTTTTAGATTTTAGATTTAAGATTTAAGATTTTAGATTTAGTGAATTGTTTTGATTATCCTCTTTTTTCTTGCTTCGCTGTCTTTATGGATGAGACGACTATAGCCACTATTTCATCGCACTCCTGCATCAATGATGGAACTAAATTCTCATCGCAAATCTCCATTTCATTTATTAATTCAAGCCAGAAAAGGGTTTCATCTCCCTCTTCTAAAACGATCCCCAGCTTCGACACAAATTCCGCTTTCGACCTCCCTCTGCAAGCCGCTCTGTAATTGGCTGCTACCGAAGTTCCTGACTTGAACACCTGATTTCCAATCAATCTTCCTTCTCGGTTGTTTGGCAATGCGCGACAGAGTTCAATGATCTTTTTGGCAAACTCTTTTGTCCGGCTTTTCATTTCAGTAGAATTCATCTCAGTGCCCCCCTTATTCAATCTACAATCTTACAATCTAGATTCTCCTCCATTCTGCAATCTGCAATCTAAAATCTACAATCTTATCTCTTAATGCTCCAGCTCGCTTGCTGCCTCCCTCAAAACCGCAGCGCTTTTTTCGAGTAACACACGTTCCTCTTCCGAAAGCGTTGGCTCCAGGGTATCAATGATACCCTGGGCGCCGACAATCTGTTGTAGAGAGAGGCTTACGTCCTCTATACCCTCGATCCCTTCGACGGGCATGGAAAGGGTGAGCACCGCCCGCTCATCGTCACGAATGGCGCGGGCTATGCGAGCAAGCCCGGCTCCAATCCCGTAATAGGTCGCCCCCTTTCCTTCAATGATCCGATAGGCTGCGCGACGGACCCCGTCATCTATACGAGATTTGACCTCTCCAGTGAGGTTGCGACCTCTCTGCTCGGCAAAGTCATACAGGGGCACACCCCCCACTTTGGCGCTGGACCAGGCCAGTACTTCAGAGTCGCCGTGTTCGCCCAAAACATAAGCGTGAACCGAGTGCGGCGCGATCCCGAGATGTTCTCCCAGAAGAGTACGGAACCGAGCCGTGTCAAGAATGGTTCCGGAGCCGATGACATGCCCTACGGGTAACCCGGAGAACTGCGCAACCACGTGCGTCATCACGTCCACCGGATTGGAAGCAATGAGAAGGATGGTTTCCGGTGTCGATGCGAGAACCTGGGGGACAACTTGCTGGAATATCTTGGTGTTCCGCTCCAGAAGATGCAGCCTGGTCTCCCCTGGTTGTTGGCTCACACCGCAGGCCAGTATGACTAGTTCAGCCCCTTTGAGTTGGGCGTAGTCGCCGGCAATGATCCGCACCGGATTAGCAAAAGGGGTCGAATGGAGGATGTCCTCAGCTTGAGCCTTGGCCAAGGCTTCATTTATATCCACGAGAACGATGTCACTTGCCGCACCCACAAGTGTCATGGCATATGCAGCCGAACTGCCAACATACCCGCATCCTACAATGCCTACTTTCATGGTCTTTTGCACCTTTCTTGTTAGCCGTCGGCAGTCAGCCTTCAGCTATCAGCTTCTTATTTTCTCCTAGCGAACCTGGTCCTCAGGACTAGTATCTGTAGGGTGGAATAAGGCCTTACAGGCCGATTCCACCAATCTGCAACTGTCCTGTTCTTTTTAAAATTCGAAATTCGCAATTCGAAATTATCTCCCCATGCTCTATGCTTTCCCAAATCCGCAATCCCTCAATTCACATATCCTCTTATCGCAAGCAGAGCTTGCTCCTACAGGAGTTGTTACAAAAAATGCTGTCCTTTCTTCCTCTTGCCCTACGCCTTGCACCCTGTGCCTTGCGCCTTTCTTCAATCTGCATTCTGCAATCTAAAATCTGCAATCTCATTCCTCTTTCCCAAGCTCAAGTATGCGCTTGGCGTACTCCTTTGTCAGAGTGTTGAGGAAGTTCACATCGATGGTTCCTTTCCAGGTGGTTATTTCAGTAAATCTTTTGGGAATCTTTACCGCTGCCGGATCAAAGCCAGTGGCCAACCTGAGTCGCCAACGCAGTTTTTGAATATGCTGGGCCACCTGGTCCATATTGTCGGCCAGAGTCGTGTATCCCAAGGAATTCAGGCAATCTGCCAGCAACTCATCCTTGTACACTGCACGGGCAAAAAGGCAGGCAACCATGGAGGTCAAGAGCACGCGGCCCTGTTCATCGTCTACCAGAAATTTCACCGCCTCTTCCACGTTCTTGTCCACATGCTTCTGATCATAGGAATAGCCGCCGCTGTCCAAGTGTGAATGCCTGAATCCCAGAGCCTGGGAAGTGAAAAAGACCTCGCCCGTGGCATAGCCGCCCATCTCCTGTCCAAGTACGCAAGCGAAATCTTCCCCGCCGTATTGCTCAGCCGCCTTCATGGTTCCCTGCGCTAGAAGGCGATAGAAATCATTGGAGCCCAATCCTAAATGTTGCATGGCCTCCTTGTATCCTGTGGCATCATCAAATTTCAGCGGCACCAGCGTCTCTTTCTCCGATATGATGCCCTTGTCCAACGCTTCTGTTGCCCATGCCAGTGCTACCCCCGCCGACATCACGTCCAGACCCATCTTTTCTACCATGTCAATGATGCTAAGAACACTAAAGGCATTTGTCACCCCCAGCATGGAACCTGTGGCAAAGATTGGTTCGTGGTCATAGGAGACCTGGCGGTAGAGATAGTGGTTGGGCTCCATGAACTTTTCGCGCACAAAGCCGATATGGATACAGCCCACGGGACATCCCGCGCAAGCGGTGTTGCGCAGCAACGTATCGTCGGCAAAGGTTTCACCGGTGATGCCTTTAATGTTCGGATCAGTGGTTTGCTGTAGGTTTTTGATGGGTAAAGCCTTGATCCCGTTCAGAACGGCCACGTTAACAGGGGTGCCCAGATTGTGGTACTTGTCCATCATGTCGGTAGTGGTGAGCTGCTTGTGAACTTCCTCAAAGAGCTCTGCATACTCTTTACCCTCAGGGAGGTCGAATACTCCATCGCCCTGAATCGCAATCGCCTTGAGATTCTTGCTTCCCATAACTGCACCACCGCCGAGCCTGCCGAAGTGACGGTAGGTATCCACAGTTATACAGGCATAGGCCGAAAGGTTTTCCCCTGCAGGGCCTATGCGAAAGATGGACCGATGGCCTGCGCCGCCAATCATCTTGCGAAGCATCTTTCCGGATCTCTGCAAGTCAATTCCCCGCATATAGTGAACGTCCATGAGCTCAAGATGGCGCGATCCAACTGAGAGGCAACTTAGTCTTTCAGCCTTGCCGGTGACGACCAAGCCGTCCAGGTCAGCAAAGCGTAG
>PVMK01116332.1_pt1 | contig 18126 bp, 16 predicted proteins | sample 1853481 | NCBI WGS metagenome assembly PVMK01 (sample SAMN08533507, study PRJNA380276) | Marine sediment metagenome, whole genome shotgun sequencing project. | reverse complement strand
ACTTTAATCGATTGGGGAAAAAGAGCAAAAAACACATTATCTCCCGTGTAGACGGGTATCATGGCAGTACCTATCTAACCATGTCGATGACCGGCGTTGCTTTTGATCACATTGGTTTCGATATTATCAAAGACTTTATCCACCATATTCCAGCCCCCAATGTATATCGACGTCCGACTGGAGTCAGTGTAGAACAATTCTGTGATCAGAAGGTGGCGGATCTGGAAAACAAAATTCTTGAACTGGGGCCCGAAAATGTAGCCTGTTTTATTGCTGAGCCGATCATGGGTGCCGGTGGTGTGATTGTTCCTCCGCCAGGTTATCAGCGGCGAACATGGGAAGTGTGTAAAAAATATGAGGTTCTTTATATCTCTGACGAAGTGGTCACTGCTTTTGGCAGACTGGGGGAAATATTTGCTTCCGAAGCGGTCTTTGATGTGAGGCCGGATATCCTTATTTGTGCCAAAGGGATTTCTTCCGGCTACTTACCTCTCGGGGCCACTTTATTTTCCGATGAGATCTACGATGTTATCAGCGTGCCCCAGGCCGAGGGGGCGATGTTTACCCACGGGTTTACTTATTCCGGGCACCCCGTCAGTTGTGCTGCCGGGAACAAAAATATTGAGATAATAGAGCGTGAAGACATTTGTGGCCATGTTCGCGAAGTCGGGCCTTATCTGGAGCAACAGCTGGCCACCTTACTTGACCTGCCGATTGTGGGGGACGTCCGCGGGAAACATTTCATGATGTGTGTTGAAAATGTTGCCGACAAAGAAACCAAAGAACTGCTGCCCGCTGAGGCCCATATTGGAAATAGGATTGCCGATCATTGCCAGAAAAGAGGGCTTATCGTCAGACCCATGGCTCACCTCAACGTTTTATCACCCCCCCTCATCCTCACCAAAGAACAAATAGATACCATGGTTGCGATACTGAGAGAAAGTATTACTGCTGCCACGGATGATCTCGTGCGTGAAGGGTTGTGGAGTTAGCAGTACAGACCCTCGTCATTCAGCTTGGAAAAATAGCCGTGACTCCTTAATTTTCGAAAGATTACATGAAAATTGGACACCGGCGCTCAGGTTTCGGGTGTCAGGTTTCAGCCCAGCCGCCGGCCAAAAAAACGGCCGGTCTAATCGAAAAAGAAACTGATGAACACTGATCCGCCTTGGCGGAACACCTGGATAATTTAAGCTAAATCACCAACAGTCTTGATTTACACCCGTTCCCGGGTTAACAAAAAATAAAAAACATACAAAGCCGAAGGGAGGAAATTTTGAAAAGCGGAGAAAAATGCCAAGCAATGTTTAAACGAGCACTGGAGTGTATTCCCTGTGGTGTCAATTCAAATTTCAGGTACTGGGGGGATGAAGAAACGCTCATTCTGAAAAGGGCTAAAGGCGCCTACCTTTGGGATCAGGACGATAACAAATATGTTGATTATCGCCTCGGATTTGGCCCGGTGGTTCTTGGACACGCCTATGAACCGGTGCTTGAAAGGATTAAGGAAGGATTGGAAATCGGCAACGCATTTTCGATGACCCATGAATATGAAATTTCGGCCGCCGAAAAAATTAAAAAACTGACCAATGTCGACCTTGTCAGGTTTGCCAATTCGGGCACGGAGGCAACCATGCATGCGATTCGAATTGCCCGGGCGTTTACCGGCCGGGAAAAAGTGCTCAAGTTTGAAGGGGCCTATCACGGATTCCATGATTACACATTGTGGAATTGTCAACCACCTGTGCCGGGAGTGGGATATCGCCGATCGCCGGTACTCGTCCCGCATGGATCAGGTATTCCCCATATGATCGGGCAACTGGTGATTTCCATTCCGTTTAATGATGAAGAACTTCTTGAGAAAAAAGTAAAAGAGAACTGGGGCGATATCGCCTGTATCATGGTGGAGCCCCTGTTGGGAAACTGTGCTTCAATCATGCCTAAAGCCGGCTATCTTGAACTGATTCGAAGCCTCTGTGACAAATACGGCATCGTTATGATCATGGACGAGGTGAAAACCGGTTTCAGGATCGCCAAAGGCGGGGCCCAGGAGTATTTTAATATTCAATCAGATCTGGTCACCTATGCCAAAGCGTTAGCCAACGGATTTCCTCTGGCGGCCATCGCCGGCAAAAAGGAAATTATGGGCGAGATCGGATACCAGAAAATAGCTCATGGCGGCACTTACTGTGCCAATGTTGTCGCCACGGCCGCCGCAGATGCCGTGCTGGATGAGATCGAGGCCGGCGCGCTTGAGAAAGTGGACGCGCACGGCAAGCTACTCGTGGAGGGGTTTAAAAAGATTTTCGATTCACTTGGTGTTCCTGCCGTGGTTCAGGGCCCGCCTTCCATGTGCGGTGTTCTCCTGACCGAAAAAGAAAGGGTCGATGAATTCCGGGACTGGAACGATTCGGACCACGGTCTCTATGAAGAGGTTATTCAAAAATGTATCGAAAAAGGTGTGATGCCCGATATCGACTCCCGCGAGCCATGGTTTGTCTCCGCATCGCACAGCGATGAGGACGCCGCATTCACACTGGGCGTTTTTGAAGAAGCACTAAAAGAAGTAATCGGCTGAACTTAACTGCTTATAAGGGTCTAAATATGAAGGCTCTGCCCCTCGGTATTGGGGCAGAAGAGGCTGGGTGCGGGGTCTTTATGTACACATCACACGAAATTATCAGGGAAAAACACCATGATTGACCCGCATAGGCCCTTAGTGGCATTTATCTGACAACATGTTGTAAGGAACTGAATTGGAAATCATTTTTTTGTACTAAACTGATTAAAACGATAGATAGGGCCCCCATTACGACATAAACGATAAAGGCATAATTGTAGATGCCGGTGACATCTCGCAGCATCCCTGTACTCCAGTGAGTTAAAATTGCCCCACAGCCGTACAAAGGTGTCCAGGCACCGATGACCGTACCCATGATATCTTTCGGGAAAAAATCGCCGGCACAGGCACCATACATTGGAAAGGTGGCACCATAAAAAATGGCCATACATCCAATTAAGATACAAAGCGCCATCCAGGAATTACCGACAACCACAATTCCTGCAAGCGCGACTGTAATGAACGTGTTAGCGATGAGAATCATCGTCTTACGTCCCAAGTGATCGGATAACGGCAAAATAGTTAGGACCCCCACAATCTGGCCGATACCATGGATAGTCGCCAACAGGCTCGCCTTTTCCAATGGTAACCCAAGCTGATATTGGGCGTAGTCAACCATGAATGTCGTTATTCCATAAAGGCTGTAAGAAATCGCAAGATAGGAAAAACCAATCAGCCAGAATCGGCTGTTATGAAATATTGCAGTCAGGGGAATCCGTTTTTCGGGCATTAGGATTCCGGTGCTTTGTCCCCGGGAAGTATCTTTTTGCCCCCAAGGTTGAAGGCCGGTATTTTCAGGAGCACTCCTCAATAACAGGCCATTGACCAGAACCATTATCAAAGCCCCACTACCTAGAAAAAACCAGGTGTAGCGCCAGCTGAAACGCGCAACGATCCAAGGAAAAACAACCCCTATAGTGGCAAAGCCGAGCCCATAGCCGGTAGAGATTATACCAAGCGCAAAACCCCGTCGATGATGAGCAAACCAACGCTGCGCCAATGTAAGTACCGGTGCCCAGAGTCCAGCCGCTCCCAGACCGGTTAAAGCGAAAAAAATGCAGGCCATCCACAGGCTTTGAACGGTTCCCATTAGAACAACCCCTATACTTAAAATCAGCATACTGATGGTAATAACGCGTTTGGCACCTATCCGGTCGGTCAAATACCCGGCAAAAGGGGCTATGGAAATGTAGACAAAAAAGTAGGAATTTATGATGGTAGCAGCGGCCGCCCGGCCGAATCCTTGGGTTCGGATCATCTCAGGCAAAACCACGCCATAGCCAAGAAGAACCGAATAATTGACGAACAGATTCATAAAACAAATACCTAAAATCATCCATGCCCAATGAAACGCTCGTCTCTCTCCCACAACAATTCCTCCTTATTATTTAAGGAATCCCGCAGATTGACACAGAGACAGCGGGATAGAGCAATCTCTGGGTGGCATTAGCTATTGTCTGGGCTGGTGAAAATACTCATAACTGGGACCTTAACTTTTATCCTATTTTCATTCCTTTTTTGAGGGTAAGGTTTCAGGTGTCAGTGTTCAGGATATGCTATTACGCCTGCCTTTCCTGAAACCTGACACCTGAAACCAAATTCGCGGAACAAAAAGAGTTTAAAAAGTTAAGTATAGATGCATCAAGTTACAGGTATATTTTCATCACGCTAGCTATTGTCAAATTACAGAATAGTCCAACCCGTAGGAACTTACTTCTTCTTTTACCTCATCATAAAGATCAAGGTATTCCTGCGTTGGGATGACTTTTTCCAAATCATAACATTCAGAGAATTTTTTCCCAAGGGGTGCGTCATTTATCCTGTCTTCGTATTTGGAGAGCAATTTCTTAACAAGGGTGTTGGCATCCTTGCGGGTCATTCCGGAGCGCGCCGCAGCATGGGCCGCTTCAGCACATATCCTTCCTTCCATGCCTGTGCAGCGTTCCGGATGTTTGTTCCGAGCACAAGCAGCCGGTGCAAGGTGGGCCCCGGAAACAGCAGCGGTAATGCCGTAATTGATCAACTCGTAGCAGACAAAATTTGTACAGGGACCTGCGGCGGTAAAGGCATTGCCAAAATGAAGAAAATGCGTGTTTCGGGCCAGGGCCTGATGTGCCGTGCTGACCAACCAGAGCATTGACCTGGTTGTATTGCATGTCTGCCACAAATCAATGGGAAAGTTTGTCGAGTACTGCGAACGAAAGACCATCAAATTCAGGAAATTGTGAGCTACCAAAACCATCGAAGTGCCTTCGGGCCCCCCGGCGTATCCTCCCATCAGAGGCCCGTTTAGTCCTCCCATGTTGTAATACGTATGTAGGAGAAAGGCGGTTTTTTTCAACCTGTCATTGTCCACCTTCATCTCTGCAATGGCTGCGCAAAGAACACCATCCCCTTCCAGGCAGCCGAATTCAGGTCTTGCAGCCGCAATCATTGCGTCCGCCTTCTCTGCAGCCGAAACATGAGTATAAATTCCTTTGCCCGGATAGCCGACCCGTCGTGCTGCCTCCCGTCTCTTTCCAATATCAAAGATACCGGCCTCCACTTCCACCGCAGATCCTGATTTAACCTCAATGCCTCCAAGCGTACCTAACAGGGAAGGACCTGAAAAACAGTCAGCCAATCTTTCCCGGGCGGTGCTCATACAGGCCTGAAGGAACTGATTTTCAGGATAGGGTGTCCCAACGAGTGTGAAATTGCAAAAAGGCGGCGCCATATCCTCCACCTTTCTATAGCGCATAATTCGTTGATCTCTTCCCTGTCCCCAAACAATTTGATCCGGTGTCGCCTCAAGGGCTTCAAACAGCTCCTTTTCTTTGAATTTTATCACCCGGTCGGTATCGCAATTGTATACCCCTACCTTTATAAAGAACTCAACAGCCGCGTCAAAAAGGCGATCTGCCAGATTGTCATCAGAAGTAACGATCTCCTCTGGATCATACTTGATGCTATATTTTTTAATCACCTCATTAGAAACTTTCCCCACGAGCCTGTCATAGGCCCTTTCTTCCATCAATTCTCCATTTTCAGAGCGATTTATGACCTCCCAGAAATCAATCACGGTTTTCTCCTTTCTCTATATCAAAAGTTCTTTGGCGTTTTCCACCGCCTCTTTGGCAGTCAATCCATACCCATCGGAGCCAACTTCTTGCGCCCAGCTTTTAATTACGCAAGCTCCGCCAACCATGACTTTAAACTGGTCCCTTATGCCCAGTTCTTTTAGCTGCTTAATCAGTTCCGGCATATAAACCATGGTGGTGGTCATGAGGGCCGAAGCAGCGATGATATCCGCATTTTCCTTTTGAGCTGTCTGAATAAAGTTGCGCACGGGCACATCCCTTCCAAGGTCGATAACATCAAAGCCTGCGACACTCATGAATAATTTTACGATGTTTTTTCCAATGTCATGGACATCACCATGAATCGTGCCAATCACAATTTTTCCCTGTTTTTCTTTCTGCGCTTTCGACGCCTCGATTTTCGGTTTCAAGATCTCTAATGCCGCATTCATGGCATCCTCCGCAGTTAGCAGAGCCGGTAGAAAACACTCGCCCTTCTCAAAACGATCCCCCAACACCCGCATTCCTTTTGCATACCCTTTGTCTATTGCCTCGGACGGATCAAGATTCTGATCGATCGTTTTTTGAGCCAAACTTGCGCATAATTCTTCATCTCCATCAATAATCGCCTGCTCCATTTCTTCAAATATATTTCCCATAAGATCCTCCTTTATATTATTTCCCGTTAGGGGCTTCGCCCCAATCGGAATGTTGGAATATTCCATTTCCGGAGCAAATTCGTAAGCCCAAAAAAACCACTATATTCTCAGTAGGTTGTAGAAATTCCGAGACGTAATTTATCACCACCAGCGGAGCTTCGATTTCAGGCCATCTATGGCTGGTTCGCATTCGCCAAATCCGCGAAATCCCGCCACGGAATCTATCAGAGTGCCGTGCCTGGGACACGATAAAAACTTTCCCCTGGCTATTTTCCGTTATATTATATATTTTCCTCTATATAGCATGAATTGTAGAAGTGTCAAGCATTTTCTCGACTAAATTATACCGGTTCCGGTAATCAATATTTTTGTAACGGATCACAGGGATTCGATTTAAATGTTTACAAAAATCTTGTAAAATACATAAGTTATACCAACAACCATCTAATGCATCGCGCGATTTCCACTCCAGTGGACCAATAAATATAATCAAAAAAAGCTTGACTTCCAAAAAATCTATGCTATATAAAGGAAAAATTTCAGTATATCGTTTTTTTGGATAAGGTGAATGATGAAAAATCTAGGGGAAAACCTAAGATCCATAAGGCTTCAGAAAAAGATGACTCTGGAGGAACTTTCCCGGATGTCGATGGTTTCCAAAAGCCAGTTGAGCCAGATTGAGCGCAATGTCTCAGTCCCAACAGTCGCGAAGCTGCAGAAGATTGCTGAAGCCCTGGACATTAAATTTTCAAACTTGTTTCCGGAAAACGGCGATTCTTCAAGTGACACCGACCCTGTTAACAACAAAGAGAATTCCAAACGAATAAGTGTGGTCCGAAAAGGGGAGCGCAAGAAAATGATCATGCCCTGGGGGGCGACATACGAGATGCTGTGCCCTGATTTTCAACATAAGATTGAATTCATTTATTTACATTACCCTGTGGGAACAAAGGTGGCAGGTCAGTACACGCATGAAGGTGAAGAATGCGGAGTGGTCTTGGAGGGAACATTCAAAGGGACCTTTGGCGCCATGGAAGTTATCCTGGAACCGGGCGATAGTATCTATTACGACAGCACAATCCCTCACTACTGGGAAACCGTTGGGGACACGGATGTGAGAGCCATTTGGGCCATTACCCCGCCGTCTTTCTGAATCAAATTTTACACCTAAACCGAGCGGTTCCCTGAACCGCTTAACCTAGGTTCCAATAAATTGAATCGTAGCAAACAGAAAAGGAGGTTTTAATATGAAAGGCTTCACTGGAAAACTCGTTGGGTCCCTGTATCCAATAACTGAAGACGAATGCAAGCAGATCCACCAAGCCGCGGTGCGCGTATTGGAAGAGGGCGGCATGCGGTGTGATGATGAACGGGCTGCTAAAATGTTTGAAAAAGCGGGATGTAAAATCGAGCAAGACGGGAAGCTGATAAAATTTACCGAGAAGATCATCATGGACGCCATTGGCAAATGCCCTGGAGATTTTAAGCTCTATGGCCGTAATGACTCTGAACTCGATATTAACATCGGATGGGATGAGGTGCACTTTGCCACCGTGACAGGGCGATATATCCAGGATTTCAGAACCGGAGAACGCCGGCAGGCCACACGGCAGGACGCTATAGAAGGAACCCTGGTGGCCGATGCCCTGGAAAATGTCCATGGCCTGTATAAATCGGTGATGTGGATCTACGATGAGCCCAAGATCTGCAACTCCCAGATCCTGGTAGCCGAACAGATGAAAAATTCAAATAAAACCAGCACCTGGGTATACAATACCGGTGCCGAGCACGAAATTCCGGACCTGATTAAAATCTGGCAGATCGCAGCGGGCGGCGCAGAGGTGCTTAAGGAAAAACCCCATTTGATCGGACACGTGATCGCCAACCCACCCCGGGTCATCGATGTCAACTATACCAGTTGGCTGATCGGTTTCTGTGACGCCGGTATCCCCATAACGGCATACAGCTCGATCATGGGAGGGGCGACAGGTCCTGCTACACTTGCAGGTATGCTCGTTCAGATTATCGCCGAAACCCTTGCTCTGGTTGTTCAAATCCAAACATACAAACCGGGGCATCCCACAACTTTTAACAGCTTTAATCCCGCCATGGATATGAGAACGGGTCTTTGGTCGTTCGGAAATCCGGAGTACGGCACAGTGGGAGGGGGGATTGCCGCCATGGCAAGACACTACGGTGTCCCCTGTACCGGATTTTGTATTTGCGACTCCTGTGATACCGATCAGCAAACAGCCTATGAAAAGGCCTTTAAACTTTATAGCTATGCACTTAACGGTATCGCCTTATCCTGGGATCTCGGCGGGATGGCCGGGTTTAATTTTGTGACTTGGCCCGAGATGGTGCTAGAAAATGAGGTTGTCTCATTTATCGGCCAATATCTGAAGGGCATCCGGGTAGATGAAAAGCGAATGTCCGTGGATGAGATCCTGGAAGTAGGCCCCCTCCCCGGCACCTACTTGAATAGAAAGCATACCAGGAATTGGTACAGAAAGGAGTTTCTTATTCCTAAGCTGAGCAACAGGGATTTTTTTGAATCGTGGGAAAGAGGGCACACAGAACTCCAGGAAAAAGCCAAGGAGAAAACGGCCCAGATTCTCAAAACACACAAATCGCCGGTAGCGCCTGAGATCCGGAAAGAAATCGACAATTACTTGGATTTTGTCGTAAAACGGGACACTGAATGATCGCCATCCCACAAAAATTTTCAATTTTTAAAGACGAATATAGGAGATCAATTATGGCTGAATCAGTAGATGAAAAATATTTTGATGAGCTGGCTCAAACAATCATCGACGGCGAGGAAGAAGAATGTCTTCGCGTGATCAACGAAGGTTTGGCGAGAGGGATAGATCCGCTCAACGCGGTTGAAAAGGGTCTCGCCAAGGGGATTAACAAGGTCGGAGACGATTTTGCCGAAGAGATCGTGTTCCTGCCTGAGCTCATCATGGCAGCGGACGTCATGAAGGCCGGTATGAAAATACTGGATGAAAAGATCAAAGCCAGTGGTAAGGAAAGGAAATCCTTGGGCAGGATTGTGCTGGGAACGGTTAAGGGAGACATCCATGATATCGGCACGTCAGTGGAAGGCGCTGTCCTTCAGGCCAACGGATTTGACGTTATAGACCTTGGCACCGACGTGGAAGAAGATACCTACATCCAGGCCGTGATAGAAAACAATGCCGATTGTCTGGGCATGTCGACCCTTCTGACGCTGCCTCTCGAGACAATGGGGGAGGTGATTGAAAAAATGAAGGAAAAGGGTCTGCGGCGCAATGTAAAAGTAATCGTGGGCGGGTGTCCGGTCACCCAGGAGTTTGCAGATGAAATCGGTGCGGATGCAGTTGGCTTTGACGCCAAAGATGCTGTTAAGAAGGTGAAACAGCTGTTGGATGTTTAGCTTCGCAGGAAAGGCCGAATCCAAAAAAGAGGAGTAATCCTGCAATGAATCCAAAAGAACGTATCATAAGCGTATTAAATCATGGGAAGCCGGATAGAATGCCTTGTTTCGGAGCGTGTTCCACGGTGACTTTTGATCAAATGGAAAAGGTGCAGGCTTTCTGGCCTGAGAGTCATGAAATGGGGGAGGCTATGGCTAGACAGGCCATGGCCGCCCACACAGTGCTCGGGTTTGACGCCGCCAGAGTTCCTTTTTCTCAGACCTTCGAGGCTGAAGCCCTGGGCTGCCGACTAAAACCGGGGGGTCCTAACGGGATTCCAGGGGTCAATGATCCACCTCCTTACAAACTCGAAGATACTCCGGAATTCCCCGACGATTTTCTTGACAGAGGAAAAATTCAGGAGTTGCTTAAAGCGGTCCGAATTTTGAAAAAAGAACTGGGAGATGAGGTACCCGTCGTGGCCGGCATCGTCGGGCCATTTACGATTGCCGGGTTTCTGGTTGGTCTTGTTCCCCTTCTCAAGGCCAGCTATAAAACACCGCAAAAGATGCCGCCTTTCCTGGACGTGGCTGAAAAGGCGGGGACAGCCCTGGCCCTGGCCCTCATTGATGCCGGTGCTGATATCATTGCCTGTGAGGACATGACTGCCTCGCCTGCAATGATAGCGCCAACCACCTATAAGGAATATGAATTGGGATATCAGCGCAGGCAATTTGACGCTATTTCTGTTCCCAAGATTCTCCATATCTGCGGCAAGGTAGACCGAATTGTTAAATGGATGGGGCAGACAGGCGCTGATATCTTGAGCATAGAGCCTAAAGCCGACAGCAAATACGCGCGTGAACAATGCGGGCCAGACGTTATCCTAATGGGTGGAATTGATACTGCTACCACCCTCTTTATGAAAGAAGCTGAAACAATCAAGGAGGTGTGTGAAAAATCAATCGCCGACGGCATCCAGATCCTGGCCCCCGGCTGTGCCGTGTCACCCGGAACACCACTTGAAAACCTTTTGGCGATGGTTGAAGTTGCAAAGGCCCATTAGACATTGCAGGCGAGTTTGGCGGACAATGGGTTTACTGGCTGAAAAGGTAATGATATGAATTCTGCTGCTCAAGTTAAATTAGGACATAGGCCATTCCATTTAACCACCAGAATCCCATTGAATTCAGCTTTGATTTCTGGTAGGCATCCTTCATGAGGTTCTCAAAAAATAAGGATACACCATGACGCCACCCAGCCCACCCAAATCTGAAGAAAATCTGGCAGATCAGATTTCAGACAGTGCCGCTGAAATTCACATAGAGAAATTAACCAAGAAATTCGGTGATTTCATTGCATTAAACGACTTTTCGATTAACATTCAAAAAGGTGAATTCATTACTTTCCTGGGTCCCAGCGGGTCCGGCAAAACCACAACGCTGATGCTCGTCGCCGGTTTCATCTTTCCGACGTCAGGAGACATCCGCATCGGAGACGAATCTATTATCCCAAAGCCCGCCAACAAGAGAAACCTGGGTATCGTCTTCCAGAACTATTCCCTCTTCCCCCATATGACGGTCGCAGAAAACATTGCCTTTCCTCTTAAAATGAGAAAACTTGATGCCAATGATATTAAAGGTAAAGTGCGCGACGCCCTCGAACTGGTCCATTTGACCGAGTTCGGAAACCGCAACCCCAAACAGTTAAGCGGCGGTCAGCAGCAGCGCGTGGCCTTGGCGCGAGCCCTGGTATTTAGACCACCCATCATGTTGATGGATGAGCCGCTGGGAGCGCTGGATAAAAATCTCAGAGAAGCCATGCAATTGGAAATCAAGTCGATTCAGGAAAGACTCCACATTACGACCATCTACGTAACCCACGATCAAGCCGAAGCGCTCACCATGTCCGATCGCATCGTCGTGATGAATAATGGCCGCGTGGAACAAATCGGCAGCCCTAAAGATCTTTACGAATTTCCTGCCAACCGTTTTGTAGCCGGCTTTATCGGCGAGTCCAATTTTCTCGAGGGGCGGGTAACCCGCGAAGATACAGATGCTTACCATATTACTTCCGACCACGGCGATGAATTCAAGGTTCCGAAGGAGAAAGATCTGGTCGTGGGCTCCCGGGTCTGCATAGCCATCCGGCCTGAAAAATTACATTTTATTTCAGTCAAATTGGATTTTAATTCCGGTTTTGAAGAATCGCCCGGCGAATGGAACAGCCTCAACGGCGTTATCAGCGCACACATCTATATCGGCGATTTGGACCGATATGAGGTCAAAATTTCGGGCGGCCAGATATTAACCGTGAAATACTCCAACCGAACGCGAACAAAAAATTCAGACGTGATTTTTGGCCGCAACCAGCCGGTTAAGATAGGATGGAAGTGGCTTGAGGCCAGAATTGTTGACTGATATAGGACAGCAAGGTACATGGGGGCTGTGATTAGAAACTTTGATATTGAAAGGAGGTGATCGCAAAAACTGTAACATTTTTATTTCTTTATTAATTTAATATTTAAAAGGAGGAAAAAATGACACCAAACATGAAGAAACTTGTATTCTGCTTTATTACCTTTGTTTTGCTGTTCGCCGGCACGGTTTATGCCGCGGATAAGGAAATTGTTCTCTGCTCCTGGGGAGGGAGCTACGAGAAGGCCGTTGTCAAAGCAATGGTCGAACCATTTGAAAAGGAGACCGGCATCAAAGTCATCGTCACCTCCTATGCTGATTTTGCTAAAATGAAAGCCATGGTGGATACCGGTAATATTGAGTGGGATGTGGTGGATATCGAAGACCGGATGCTGCATAAGGGGATGAAGGAAGGATTGTTCGAGCCCTTGGACTATACGGTCATTGATAAAACCGACCTGCTGACTGAGGCGGTGCACTCCCATGCCGTGGGCATCGAACTCTGGGGCGGGGTTCTGGCTTATAATACTGAAAAATATCCCGGCAACAACCATCCGAAATCCTGGGCGGATTTTTGGGATGTCAAAAAATTTCCAGGGGCCCGCGCACTTTTTAACGGCCCCTATGACATGATTGAAATCGCCCTGCTGGCTGACGGCGTGCCCATGGACAAACTTTATCCACTGGATGTGGATCGTGCCTTCAAAAGCCTGGATAAGATCAAACCTCATATCGCGGTCTGGTGGACCAAAGGAGCTCAGCCGGCCCAACTAATGACCGACGGGGAAGTTGATATGACTTATGCTTACAGCGGCAGAATCGCCAATATTATTAAGGATGGCATTCCGGCAGGAATATCTTTTAACCAGGCCAGCGTTAATCCGGAATGGCTTGTCATTCTAAAGGGCTCCAAGAAGGTCAAGGAAGCGATGCAGTTTATCGCCTATTGTACGCGCGCGAAACCACAGGCTGAATTCAACACTGCGATGCAATACGGCCCCATTAATAAAAAGGCATTTGAATATATGCCCAAAGCCATTGCCGCGCGTGTCCCGTCCTCCCCCAATTACAGGGGTAAAACCTGGATGCCCAAAGCCGCGTGGTGGGCAGACCGAGACAGGGAAATCACCGAGAGATGGAAAAGCTGGATTCTGGACTAAGCCCCTGAAACCCGGCCCACACCCCAGGCCTTCTGTCGTCGGAGGGCCTGGAACTTGAGATATTCAAGGGGGTATGAATCAAGACCGTTGGTTATTGGAATATCCGTGGCAATTTGTGTTATGCCGGCATGTAAAATGTAGGAGTGCTGGAGTAATGGAGTGTTGGGTTTAAAAGCGGAAATAGCTCTGATTTTTACGCTTTTACCTTTGGTTATGCGAGATCCAAACATGGTTTATATTTTTCCATTATATCAACCATTCATCACTCCAATACTCCAATACTCCAGTACTCCAGGTACTATTAACCACCTCCTTTGATAATGAGCGGATAACTGCTGTTTACCAACGGCGGTGATTTACAATCTATTAAAGGGTAAACAATTACAGGAGTTCTTAGTCGCCACTCCAAAACAACAGCAAATAGGTGATACACCAAGATGTGGTCTCAAAAAGTGCCTACTGAATTCGGATGGTTTTACATCATTCCAAGCGTTTTTTTTCTGGCAGTCGTTTTCATTTTTCCGATCTCACTGTTTCTATCGAAAAGTGTCTTTGACCCCGCACCGACATTAGAACACCTGATTCATTTGTTCGACAATCCGGTTTTTTTCAAAGTTCTATGGATTACCTTTAAGATCAGCTTTACGGTTACCCTTACCGCCCTCCTGATCGGATACCCCATTGCCTACCTTTTAACGGTGGTATCCGAACGAGCACGGAATCTCCTGATGATTCTGGTTCTGATTCCGTTTTGGACCAGCCTGCTGGTGAGGACCTATGCCTGGATGGTTTTGTTGGGCAGAAAAGGGATCATCAATCAGGCCCTTATCTATCTGGAGCTAATTGATCAACCGGTAAAGATGCTCTATACGACCTTTGCCGTAAATGTCGGGATGGTCCAGATGATGACTCCCTTTATGGTATTGGCTCTGTTCAGCGTGATGAAGGGCATCGAGCGTGGGCTGCTGCAGGCGGCCGGCAGTCTTGGAGCCAGCAAATTTCAGGCTTTTATCCGAATTTATCTACCCCTCAGCATGCCGGGCATTGGTGCCGGATGCCTCCTGGTTTTCATATATTCCCTGGGATTTTTCATCACCCCTGCGCTTCTGGGTGGACGAAAAGATGTTATGCTTTCAATGCTGATAGAAGAGCAGGTGAGTTCGTTACTGAACTGGGGTTTTGGGGCGGTGCTGGCCCTGTTGCTGCTGTCGGCCACGGCTGTATTCTTCTTCATCTATACCCGCTTTTTTAAATTAGAGCAAATAGGATGAAATAATGAACGGAAATCAGACGGTTGGCTCGAAATTTTCTCCCGGAAAATGGCTTTTCTATTTTCTGTGCGCTATTATTTTTTTATTTCTTATTCTTCCCATATTCATAATCATCCCGATCTCTTTTAGTTCAGCGCGATTCCTTCAGTTCCCGCCGCAGGGATTTTCACTGCAATGGTACGCCGATTATTTCGGCAGTCGGACCTGGATTTCAGCAACCCTTCTCAGTTTCAAAGTTGGCATTCTTACCATGCTTTTTGCAACGTTTTTCGGGACACTGGCTTCGCTGGCCCTCGTACGCGGAAATTTTAAAGGAAAAAAATTACTTTACGGCATACTGCTGTCGCCTTTAATCATTCCATTTATTATTGTGGGGGTAGCGCTGTACTATTTTTTTTCCAAGCTTCATTTGATCGGAAGCATGTGGGGACTGGTGATTGCGCACACCTGCCTGGCACTGCCGTTTGTGGTTGTAAATGTGACGGCGACCTTGCAGGGCTTTGACATCACCCTGGAGCGGGCCGCTCTCAGTTTAGGGGCCAGCCGGTTGATGACGTTCATAAAAGTCACTTTCCCTTTGATACGACCCGGCGTCATTACCGGTGCCTTGTTTGCATTTATTACTTCTTTTGACGAAGTCGTAATTGCTATCTTTATCAGCGGATCCAGAGCCGTGACATTGCCAAAACAAATGTGGGACGGCATCCGGGTGTCCATCAATCCGACGATTTCAGCCGTGGCGTCGCTGTTGATCATTTTTTCCGTGCTTCTGCTGTTCTCCACTGAGATGCTGCGGCGATATTCCGCAAGAAAGTTGAAAGGCCAAAGCCATTGGTGACGATAAAATTAAATTTATAGAACAAATTCAGAAAAAAATGAATCAGGTTATTTGATGAACAATAAAAGAAATAAACGAAATTACTCTCAAGAATTCAAAGATGAAGCTGTCCGCCTATTAATTGACGAAGGACAATCTTTGGAAGAAGTTGCCCGCAAACTTGATATTCGAGAGAAAGAACTTCAGCAATGGAAAAATAAACATATCAGAATTTTGAGCATACCATATTTAAGAGGGCATCATTTTTAAAGAAATTAAGCCCTTAATATCCCATCTGTTCAAGACAATCACGAACTGGCGGTAAAAGATGAGGAATATCTAAACTGGTTCAATCCGGCAGCCCGCACGTAGAGCTTCGGAAACAAATAAATCAATCCGCCACGGCGGACTTGTCTTTTAGCCCGCCTTCAGCGTTGCGCCAAAAGTCACATATAGACAATATGCTCCCTTGAAGCACCTTACCTGATTTTAAATAAAGACTGGCGAACCAAAATCCGGCGCAATCTTTAGATGTGGGGTTAAAAAAGGGGCTACGGAAAATACCGCAGCCCCTTTTTACGTGGAGAGAAATGAATCAGCAAAAAAAGACTTATTTGTTCAAAAAAATCCGGGTCAGCTTTTGCCAGCTGGTCTGGGGAAGATTACCGTAAATGTCATCGCCTAAATAGCCGCCGTCCGCTGCAAGCGGTCCTATTTCCTCCTCGATGACCTGGTAGAGGCTGTTGATTTCCTCATCCAGTTGATTTCCTCATCCAAATACTCACCGGCCTGGTCACCGATCAGCAGATTTTTGAGATCCCGGCGCAAATCGTTGGAGTGCAATCGCATCACCCAGCCCTGGGTGTAGGGGTCCTGGTTGGCCAGGTTGCCTTTCACCCTCAACTCGGGATTGATGTCGGTGACCACACCACTGACCGGGGATTGTACCCGGGCCGTATTCGAGCCCCGGCTCAACAGGATATCACCCCGATCCTGCTCAAGCTCTTTTCCAATCAGCGGAGCTTCGATTCGATCCAACGGACCCAGCAGGCGCAAAGCAAAATCATCGAGTCCGATTCTGACCGTTGAGCCTTCCTCGATTTTAACCCAGGTGTGACCGCGATGGAGGTAATAGCCGTGGGGTATCTTGAAGCCTTTAATATCGAGGACATCAACCGGCTGAACCACGGCATGCACCGTGTACTGATCGCTAAAATATTGGTCGAACTCGCAGTTGCCGCACTGGTAGTCGTGGGTGCAGGTCCGAAAATCAATACGCCCTTTCATGTGATGCAGACAAGGTTGCTTCCCGGCGGATAGCTCTCTTAAGCGGTCTTTCCAGAAAATAATTTTCCTGCGCCTGTCTGTCGGGACTTTGCCCTGTTGCCGCAGCTCCATGTTTTCACGGGCAACGCGTCCCAGGGCCCGGTCAAATCGACAGCTCTCACAGTGATAATCAATTCCACACGCCTTGCGGCGGACCACACCGGCCTGCATCCAGATGCAGGGCGAGCGGTTTGACTTGGCGTCACGTTCGGTTCGGGTGGCATTCATGATATTTCCCTTTTACTGCAGGCAAAGTTTGTGGACAGTAGCTCTACTTTGTCACATTTTAGATCATTTTAGCTCATTTTTCCGGTTTATCCGAGTTAGGTCCTCAAGAAAGCCTTGGTCAGATTGTTCCAGCCGAGATCCGGCAGATTTCCGTAAATATCCTCCGCCAGGTAGCCACCGTCGGCAGCCAGGGGACCGGCAACATCTTCAATCATGCTTTCCAGATTGGTTACTTCGTTGTTCATCCATGACAGACTGCTTTGGTCGACCCTCAGTTTTCCCATGGTCGCTTTGACATCGGGAGTGCGGACCATAAAAAGCCAGCCGTCCCCATAGGGTTCACGGTTGGCTATATCGGGTTTTTCTCTGAGCTGAGAATTAACCTCTACAATCACCCCATCAATCGGCGAAAGAACATCCGCAAGATTGTCCTTGCGTTTCAGACCCCAGCCAACTTTGCCCTGATCCAATTCCTTGCCCATCAGCGGCAAATCAAGTGCATCCGCTCTTCCCAGCATTTTTAAGGCGAAATCATCGAGTCCGATGCGAATGTATCCGCCGCTTTCGATACGTGCCCAGGCGTGACCGTCATGGAAATAGAAATCCATCGGTACATCGAAGCCTTTGACCTGCTGAACTTCACCCGGCATGTTTTTACTTTTTGGGGTCCACACATCTTCGAAGAACTGATCAAAATCGCATGTTGCGCACTGGTAGTCATAGGCACAGGATCGTCGTTCAATACGATTCGTCAGGCTGTGGCGGCAAACACGATCCATGTCGGGCATTCTCCTCATGGCCTCCTGCCAGGTCAACTGTTTGCCCCGCTCCGCCTTGATTGCCATGGCATGATCGTATTTGCAGGTGGTACAGTCATAGTAATTATCACAGTTTTTATATTTCACCACACCGGCTTGCATCCACAGGCAGGGATTTGCCGCTTTTGCTTTTTTATCAGGCTTGATCATCCAGACCTGCCCTTGCATCACGGATCCAATCTCCTGATGTGAACCCAGATCCTGCCAATTGCCTTTGCGATAGGTCGATCCAAATCCCAGGTTACTTCTTCGGTTTTCTCTTTTTTTGTCAGCCATTTCTCTCACTCCTTTGTTGATTCGGGGTTCGTTGTTTTGCCAACATATAGAGCAAGTGATGTGCCAAGTTGTAAAAT
>PVMK01155231.1_pt1 | contig 18131 bp, 17 predicted proteins | sample 1853481 | NCBI WGS metagenome assembly PVMK01 (sample SAMN08533507, study PRJNA380276) | Marine sediment metagenome, whole genome shotgun sequencing project. | reverse complement strand
AACGACTTCACGCCGGGCGGAATAGATGGACATCAGCAGCAGTTGATAAATACTGTTGCCGGTCCTGCCCGGACCCGAAGGGATCACCTGCACGTCAGTCTCACCTGTGCGGAGGTCGGCATCGGGATCTCCGCTTTCAGCCTGCGCGTCCAGATCGCGGCCGGTCTCCACTTCCCAGTTCCACCTGAAAAGAGCGTTCAGCGCCAGGACGCCCGGACCCTCGAGGCGCACCATCGCATCGACCCACTCTCCGACGCCGGCATCCTGTTTAAAAAGCCGGGGATCCACCAGGTTAAAACTGCCGGTGTAGCCGGCCGCATCATCGATGACGACGATTTTCCGATGCAGCCGCAGATCCGGTCGCACCTTGAACACACTGATCGAGCTGACCGGCAGGGCAAAGGCCACTTCGACGCCGCCGGCTTTAAGCTGCTCCAGCAGGTGACTTTTTAAAAAATTAGCGCTTCCGATGGCATCCAGCAGCACGCGGCAGGTCACGCCGCGGCCTGCCGCCCGTAGAAGGGCGGCACCCACCTCGTCCGCCATACCGCCTTCATTCCAGATGTAAAACTCCAGGTGGCAGAATCTTTTGGCATTGTCGATGTCGCTGATCATAGAGCGAAGAATCGGTTCGGCCGCCTCGAGCAGCTGCAGCCGGTTGCCGGACAATGCCGGAATATTGACGGTAGTTTGCGCCAGGCGGCTGAGAGACCGTGCTTGCGGACTCAACCCTTGAGGATCGGACCGAATTTCCGGCGGCAGATCCTGTAGCCAGCGGTCATAGCGCCCCTTAATGGCCTGGGTGCGTGCCGCAAATTTTCGCCCCAGACGCTTCTCACCCAAAACCAGGTAGGCAATTGCGCCCACCAGCGGTAAGAAGAACACCAGCAGCAGCCAGGCCAGAGATGTCGCCACCGGAAGCCGCACCTTGATGACCCGGAAAGACACGCCGATTATAATCAGCACATGCACCAGTGTCATAAGAGTGAATACAGAAAAAAAGTGCATGGTTTCCTCTAATTACTCCGCCCTGAAAAATAGCCATAACAGGGTTGGGTATAATATGCTATTTTTCAGGGCGGATTAATTATGCTCGTTCATAGACCCATTTCCTTTTCGGCGGATTGTTGATCTTGCGGCGTTACTTCCCTCAATACTTTTCTGACTTGTCTGTACCGCTGTTCTCCCCAAGTCAAAAATATTCCACCAAGTAAAATAAAAATCCACCCGATAGCATCTAATACCGGGTGATTCAGGAATTTAATCAGACCGCCTCCCACTAAGAAAAACGCCAGGGAAGTCCGTAAGAATGCGAGCAGCGTTCTCTCGTTGGCCATGATGGTGCGTCCAATGGCCAGAAAATCAGCGGGATCGCGTCTGGTGCGATCTGGAATATCATTCACTTTTTTGGCTGCCTCCCTTTTAAAAGCGATTTGTATTGGAGACCAAGCTAAAGTACTTAAGTTTGCCTGCATTTTTGTTGACAAATTGTTAAAATACACGGTAAATTAACAGCCATGTTTAAAAGATACCCGCTATATTGTTGCCCCTGTTAACCAACCTTCTCGTTTATCATTTGCCCGCGTTCTCATAGATTATTGCAGGAATTATAGGCTTCCATAACTGATCGGTTCCAGGTACGGGGCTTCGCCCTTCGGGCTACGACCCCACAGGCAGAGTTCAAAGTTCAAAGGTTACTACCGATGGACACTGGCCGAATCGTCCTCGTCGTCGTACTCGTTCTCGTCCTCGACAGTGTTTTGTGCAACTTCTCCTCGGTTTCCGCTTTTCGAGGACCAGGCTTCATCCGTCATTCGTTTTTGCTTTAAGCTTTTTAGAAGTATAGGTCTTCGAATTGACAACCACGCCCGGTCGCACCTTTTGGGTGCCTTCGACGATTACCTTCTCGCCTTTTTTCAGGCCCTTCTTGGATGATCCATTGGCCCTGGTAGCTCGGCCCGATTTCCACTTTGCGGGTTTCCACTTTGTTGTCCGCATTGACCACAAAGACCTGCTTTCCGATCTGAGATTCCACCAGCGCCGGCTGCGGGATCAAAAGCGCATTCGCATTCTCTCCCAGGATCAGCCGTACCGGCGCATATTGCCCCGGTATCAGGTCATAACCACCGCTGCCACCGGATTTTCGGTTCGGCAATGTGGCGCGAACCAGGACCGAGTCGGTGGTCGGATTGATCCGAAAACTGATAAAGTTGATCTTGCCCTCATGGGGATATTTGCTGCCGTCCGGCTGCAAAACTTCGGTACGCATCTCCTCAACCGGCAAAACCTTTCCCTGGCGTTTCTGCTTCTGGATTTCATAGACCTGGTTGCGGCTGATATTAAAAACAACGTAGATGGGGTCCATCTGCACCAGGGTGGTCAAAACATCGCGCTGCTGCTGTACCAGGTTGCCGACATTGATGCGGGTTTCCTGGGTTCGCCCGTTAAAGGGCGCAGTTATTTTGGTGAAGCTGAAGTCAAGCGCGGCATTTTCGATGTCGGCTTTATCTTTCTCCACAGTCGCGAGCATTTCATCGCGTTTGGCGATGGTGCCTTCGGTTTTTTCCTTGGAAGCCGCCCCCTGCTTGACCAGCGACCCGTAACGCTTGGTTTCCTTTTCCCAGAAGGCCAGAGCGGCCTGATCAAGTTTCAGCTGGGCCATGTATGCGTCCAGCCGAGCCTTGTATGGCCGGGGGTCGATGAGATAGAGTGCGTCGCCCTCTTGCACGATCGTGCCTTCTTCAAAATACCGTTTTTCAATATAGCCGGATACCCGCGGGACAATATCGACGGTCTTGATCGCCTTGATGGTACCGCTGAATTCCATAACAATGGGAACTTTCCTCTGGACCACTTCAGCTACCGCAACATCGGGCGGCGGCGGTTTGACGGCCTGCTTTTTGGCCTTGCCGTCGCAGGCCACCGTCAAAAGAATGATCAATCCCAAAGCCGCAAGGATCCAGAGCCGGAATATGTGTCGATTTTGTGATGTTGTTTGCATGTAAGAATTCCTTTCATTAAAAAGTACCCAAATAAAGGTTAAGCAGCCTTTTCCGAGGCAGTTTGAAGGCAAAGATATAAGTGGCAAATGCCTAAAATGCATTGTTCTTTGGCTACCGCCTTCGTCGTCATTCTTCTTCTCGTCCTCGTCGTCGTCCTCGTACTCGTCCTCGAATGTATATCGAGTAACCTCCTTGCGAACTTCCGCTTTTCGAGGACGAGGACGAGCACGAGTACGAAAAGAATCAGGCTCTATCGGGATCTGTCGCAGCTTGGCCTTCCTCCGGGGCAGTATCGCCGTTTTTAGTATTGGATTTTCGTTCCCTGAGTCTTTCAATCGCATAGTAAAAAATCGGTACAAAGATGATCAGAATGGTGGCAACGGTCAAACCGCCGACCACGGTGGTACCCAGGGAGCGCCTGGAATTGGCTCCCGGCGCCGCTGGCGATTACCAGGGGCATCAGCCCGATGATAAAGGCCAGGGCCGTCATCAGAATCGGCCGCAGACGGATGCGAGCCGCCGTCATGGCGGCTTCCAGAACGGTTGCGCCCGCCCGGCGCTGTTCGGCGGCGAATTCCACAATCAGGATACCGTTTTTGGCGGTCAGGCCGATCAGCATCACCAGTCCGATCTGACCGTATGTGTCCAGATCCAGGCCGCGCAAAAGGAGCGCCGCCACTGCCCCTAAAAGCCCAAAGGGAACACCCATCAGCACCATGATCGGCATGGACCAGCTCTCATACTGAGCGGAAAGCACCAGGAAAACAAACACCAGCGACAGACCAAAAATGATGGACGCCAGATTGCCGGCTTTTAGCTGCTGATAGGTAATATCGGTCCATTCCGTGCCGAATCCCTCGGGCAGCGCTGTATCTGCAAGTTCCTCCATAGTTTTGATGGCCTGACCGCTGCTGTAGCCGGGGGCGTTGTTGCCGTTGACGGCAATCGACTTGTACATGTTGTAGTGCGGGATGTTGTATGGACCGGTCATGGGCTGCGTCTGGATGAAGGCACTCAAATCGATCATATCCCCTTGCTGGTTGCGAACCTTGAGACGGGTAATGTCGGCTTCATCGGAGCGGGCCTCGGCCTCGGCCTGGAGATAAACCCGGTAGACCCGGCCGTACTTGTTGAACTCGTTGACATACAGCGATCCCAGATTGATCTGCAGGGTATCGAAGATATCGGTGATTGAAACCTTGCGGGTTTTGGCCTTGGTGCGATCCACGTCCAGGAAGCGCTGGGGCACTGCCGGGTTAAAGGTGGTATACACGCCGGTCAGCTCCGGCCGTTTGCGGGCCTCACTGATAAAATTGTCCACCGCACGCGTCAGCGCTTCGACACCCTGATCGTTGAGGTCCTGAATTTCATACTTGAAGCCGCCGGTCGCCCCCAGGCCGGGAATCGAGGGTGCGTTGGCGATCATCACCCGCGCCTGGGGAATTTTGCCGGTTTTGGCGCGTATTGCGGCCATGATGGCCTCCACTTGGGTCTCCGGCGTCTTGCGTTCGCCCCAGGGTTTGAGGATTACAAACGCAAAGCCGGCAAAGGGCTGCTTGATCTGGTCGATGACATTATAGCCGGACACTTCCACCAAATCCGCCACCCCCGGGGTTTTGCGCGCCATTTCACTGACCTGCTTCATCACGGCCTGGGTGCGCTCGATGGTGGCGGCGTCGGGCAACTGCACCAATGCGCAGAAAATAGCCCTGATCCTCCTCGGGCACAAATCCCGTGGTTATTGAGCCAAACCAATAGACTGTCAGCAGGCACAGGCCCGATAAATACGGCCAGCACCACGTACCACATCTTGGCCATCACCTTGACACTGGCGGCGTAACCCGAAGACAGTTTGTCGAATCCCTTATTGAAGGCCCGAAAAAAAACATTGCTTTTGCCGGATCCCGGCCGCAGCAAGACCGCGCACAGGGCCGGGCTCAGGGTCAGGGAGTTGAAGCCCGAGAGGCCCACCGCCATGGCAATCGTCAGGGCGAACTGCTTGTTGATCAACCCGGTCATGCCGGGGATAAACGCTACCGGCACAAAGACAGCCATAAGCACCAGCGTCGTTGCAACGATGGGGCCCCCTGCACTTCGTTGACGGCTTCGGCCGTGATCTCCTTGATGTCGCGTTGCCCGCCTTCCTCCAGCTTGCGCATGACGTTTTCCACCACCACAATGGCATCGTCCACCACCAGGGCCACCGCCAGGACCATGCCCAGCATGCTGAGGGAATTGATGGAGAATCCGAAGATTTTCATGAAGGCGAACGTGCCGATCAGCGAAACCGGCACGGCAATGGTGGGAATCAGGACGGCCCGAAAATTTTGCAGGAATATAAACACCACCAGCACCACCAGGGCCACTGCCTCCAACAGGGTCACAATGACTTCTTTGATCGACTCGGTGATAAACAGGGTGGTGTCATAGCGCATGACCCACTGCATATCGTCGGGAAAGTGCTTGGCCAGCTTGTTCATATTTTCGGTGACCACCGCTTTTATCTGGAGCCCGTTGGCTTCGGCCAGTTGGAAAACAATGATGGTGGCGGTGGGTTTGCCGTTGAGCTTGGTGTCCCAATCATATTCTTCCGCGCCCAGTTCCACCCGGGCCACATCGCGGATGCGCACCACCGAACCGTCGGGATTGGCCCGCACGATGATGTCCTCGAATTGCGAGACCTGCTCCAGCCGTCCCAGGGTGTTGAGCTGATACTGGAAGGACTGACCGGCAGGCGCCGGGGCCTGTCCGATCGTGCCGACGGCCACCTGCTGATTCTGCTCCTTGATCGCATTTTCCACGTCCATGGCCGTAAGACCCAGGTTGGTCAGCCGGGCCGGATCGAGCCAGATCCGCATGGCATATTTGCTCAGGCCGAAATTCTCGATTTCAGCCACCCCCGGGATCCGGGACAGGGCATCGGTGATGTGAATATCGGCGTAATTTTGCAGAAAACGCCCATCGTAGCTCCCCGTTAGGGGGAGATTAGGCTGACCGCCAGCAGCATGTTGGACGAATGTTTCTGGATCGTCAGCCCGACCTGGTTCACCTCAGGCGGCAGTTCGGATATGGCCTCGTTGCTGCGCGTCAACAATTCCATCTGGCCGATATCCTGATCAAAACCCACATCGAAAGTGACGGTGATGGCCGAATCCCCGTTGTTGGTGCTGGTGGAGGTCATGTAGATCATGCCCGCTGCTCCGTTGATCTGTTCTTCCAGGGGTGTGGTCACCGTGTTGGCGACCACGTCGGCACCGGCCCCGATATACTGGGTGGAAACCTGCACCTGGGGCGGCACCAGCGGCGGATACTGGGAAATGGGCAGCACCAGCATGCAGATGGCCCCGGCCAGAATCATGACCAGCGCAATCGACATGGCAAAAATCGGACGTTGGATGAAAAAGTTCACTTTTCAGCTCCTAATTTAATCAATCAGGGTTCAGTGGTTCATGGGTTCCGCCGGATCGGGTGTCGGGTTTCAGGTGTCAGGTGTCTTTCAGGTGTCAGGTGTCAGGTGTCGGGTGTCAGGAAGTAAAAGCGAAAACGCTGAAACCTGAACACTGACACCTGAAACCTCCATTAGTCCTGACACCTGCTTGCCCGCCGACTTGTCCCGTCGTAGCTCGAAGAGCGAAGTCGGAAGCTCGTCAGAGCGGAGGCGGGACACCTGAAACCTCAATTAATCCTGAAACCTGACACCTGAAACCTTGATAAAAAGACCCTACTTGAACAACTTCCCCGCCCAAAATGCTCCATGTACTCTTCAATCTCTTTTGCGAAATGTTCCAGGAACTTATCCATCTTATCGCCTTCATGCTGCATGACGTTTTCAGCGATGTTAGATGCTTTGTCATATGCTTTTTCGAATTCATGATCCGCCAGACCGCTGATTTCCTTTGCGTCTTCCTTTGTGATGTGCCCGGCGTGGGCAAATACCGAGGCAAATACCCCGCTCAAATGTTTCACTTTTTCCTTAGCCATTTAGCGTTTCTCCTTTCAGATGACTGTTATCCGTTTGTTTATCTCAACCACGTTTCTCCGATTCCTCAAAGCTTTCCCGAACCGCATGCACCAATACGGCAACCAACAGGCCTGTGAAGAGGATGCCGATGAGACCGATCAGAATGGGCGACCAATCGTCCCGAAAGGGGCTATGCAAGACAATATCGCCGTAGCCGATGGTCAGCCCCGTGACAAAGGCAAAGTACAGCGTGTCTGCGAAGGGCATTTTTTCAACGAGGGTGACCGCCGCAGCACCGGCCACTATCAAAGCGATCAGTACCAGAATGACGGCTCGGACATGCCAGATAGCATGAAAGAAATGGTAGGTGAAACTGGATAAAATTGACATCTCTTAAAGCCTCCTTGCGAGCAACTCGTCCTTCTCGTCGTTTTCGTTGTCGTCCTCGGCGTTGTATCAAGAGCGGTTACCAAATTTGCCGCTTATCGATTACAAGGACGAGTTAAATCCCAAAATACAAGCACCAAATTCCAAATAAATCCCAAATTTCAATATAGAATGACCAAAACAGGTCTGGACTTTCGAATTCATGTCACTTTGATTTTTCCAGAATTGGAATGGCCTCTCATCAAGATCATATACAGGTTTGGAATTTTGAAATTTGGTCATTGTGATTTGTTTGCTATTTATTATTTGTGATTTGGAATTTTCTTCAAGCCCCTTACAGAGGCTCAATCAAAGACGAGTCTCATATTCCCGGATTCTTTACCTATTAAACGAGAGCATGAATAATATAGCCAACATAGCTTAAGAGAAGAAACGCTCCTATTCCGCGACCCAATTGCTTCTGCCTGGAAAACCAGACATAAATGACGAGCAAAAAAGTAATTGCGATATTGAAAAGCACCGCTATATTCAACGCCAAGTCAAGCGGGACTGGATGAATGATCGCTGTTGCACCCAGCGTGAAGAAAATGTTAAATATGTTCGACCCCAGGACATTTCCCACCACCATATCCGCACTGCCTTTGCGTGCGGCAACTATTGATGCAATCAGCTCGGGAAATGACGTGCCGGGCCCAACGATCAGCAGACCAATCACCCGCTCAGAAAGACCAAAGTTCTTGGCAAGGCCGGTGGCACCATCAACGATAAACTCGCCCCCGAACACGAGACCGGCCAAACCAAGCACGATGTAAATAATAGACTTCGGCGGTGAAAGCGTCTTTTGTTGCCTGTTTCTTCCGACGACCCGGAACTACCCGCACCCGCAGCATGCTGATGCGCAGCTCCAGACGCGGCTTCATTATAAATGTAATACATGAAGATGGCGAAAAACAACAGAAAGACGATGCCGTCGCTCAGCATCAACTCGTGAAATTTGATCTTGTCCAGGTAGAGTTGGTTGCCGGCCACACCCACCATTATGGCGGCGATCAGACACATGGGAAAATCCTTGGAAGCAGCTGTCTTTTTTTATCGCCAGGGGAGTAATCAGACAAACAATACCAGAGATCAGCAGATATTAAAAAGATTGCTTCCGAGAATGTTGCCCATTGCCAGATCTGTTTTTCCACTCAACGCTGAATGCATATTGACTGTGAACTCGGGCATCGAGGTGCCGAATGCCACAACCGTGCTGCCGATGACCAGCGTTGGAATATTGAAACGCCTGGCAACTGCGATGCCTCCGTCCACCAAAAACTGGGCTCCATAGACGGCAAAAACAAGTCCCAAAATTAAGTATAAAATATCCATAACGGCCTCCTAATAATAATCAAAAAATGGAAAATTGATTCTGAATATCACAGCTTAGTCAACTCAATAAACGCAATAAACTTCAGATATTCGCAACGCGTAACTCGCTACCCGTAACCCGCAACGCGCACCCCGACTTACCAATCCGGCCAATTGAATAGATGGTCAACCTCTTCAGCCGGCGGGTATTCCAGTTTGTCGGGCGACAACAAATCACCCCAATTGGTGCGCTTTTCCATCTCTGCTTTGATGTCGCCGGGCACAAAATCCTTGCCGGCACGCATTTCCCAGCCCTCCACCCAGCGCCTTGTATAATGAAATCAGATTCAGGCCCACATCACCGGTGGTGGCAACCCAATTGTCTTGCTGTTGAACCAGGTTCTGCTGGGCATCCAGCACCCGCTGAAAATCTACCAATCCTTCCTTGTACTGCAGCAGCGATAAATCCACCGAACGCTTGTAGGCCTCGACCGCATCGTCTAAAAACGCAGCTTTATCCTGGGTGCGTAAAAAAGCAATCATCGCGTCTTCCACTTCTTGAACCGCCTCCAACACCGTGTTCTCGTAATCCACCGCCAGCTGCTGGAAGCGCGCATCTTCCACCCGTATGCTGTTGGTAATGCGCCCGTAATTAAACAGGTCCCAGGTAATCGAAGGACCGGCGGAGTAAGCAAAACTTTTATTTTTAAACATATCGCTAAGGCCGGCATTGTTCGATTGGGGCGGGTTGGTGCTGCCGGTGGTTGTATAGCCGATGGAGCCGAACAAAGAAAAATGGGGAAAAAGATCCGCCTTGGCCACGCCGATCAGGGCACTTTGAGCCGCCAGCTGTCGCTCGGCCAGACGAATATCGGGCCGCCGGCGCAACAATTCGGTCGGGATGCCAACCGCAATCTCAGCCGGCATCTGCGGGATGCGCCCCGGTCCGGCAAGCATGGCATCAATTTCCCCGGGAAGTTTGCCCAGTAAAATAGCCAGCGCATTTTTGGCCTGACGGATGTCGGTTTCGAACCCGGGAATGGTTGCTTCCGTGCTGCGCAGCAGGGCCCTGGACTGAAAAACGTCCAGTTCGGTGACCTCCCCGGCGTTAAACTGGATTTGCGCCAGTTGTAACGAGCGCTTTTGAATTTTAGTGTTATCATGCGCGACGGCCAGCCGCTCTTCAGACGTGCGAAGATCTACATAGGTGCGGGCCACCTCGGAGGTTAAAAAGACCAGATTGTCGTCATAATCGGCAATCGAAGCTTGCAGGTCGGCAACACCCGCCTGGACCGCACGTCGGAACTTACCCCAGAAGTCAAGTTCCCATGCCGCCGCGAACCCTACATCGTAGACATAATAAAACCTTTCAAGACCGGCAAAATTTGGCTGATTTGCGCTGGCTTTTTCCACCGTGGTGTCACCAGTGCCCTGTTGCGTTTGCGGGTATTGATTGCCAATGGCAATGCCCAGCTGCGCCCGGGCTTCCAATATTCGAATGCCGGTAACCTGTAAGGATAAATTTTGCTGATAGGCGCTTTCGACCAGGGTGTTAAGAATGGGATCATTGAACACCGTCCACCAGGAGCTAAAATCTGCCGCCTTGCTTTCAATTTTGGAATCCGTTGATTCCAGCCATTCTTGAGGCTCCGGTGCCATCGGCTTGATATAATCCGGCCCCACCATGGTGCAGCCGCCGATCACAAGCACCAGGACCAACAGCCCAAACAAGACGCATGCGAGACGATGGGTGCAACTTCGATCGGGTGCTCTTAAATGATGTTCTCTAATGAACAATAACGCTGGCATATCTTCCTCCGTTAACGCTCTTCTTCTCGTCCTCGTCGTCGTTCTCGTACTCGACAGTGTATATCGAGCATTCTCGTCAAGAACCTGCGTTTCTCGAGTACGAGTACAAGTACGAAAAAAGCACGAGATTGTCGTCATTCTAATTCTCGTCCTCGTCGTCGTGCTCGTCCTCGTCCTCGAATGCGTATCGAACAACTTCTTCACAGACCTCCGATGAAGGCGAAAATCGCATTATCAACTTGGTCAACATGGATACAATACGCTGTAACAAATCCTTGCCCCCATCTATTCGCTCATCGGTAGAAACATTTTTTGCAACCAAAGCGTCTAAACAAGATGCACATTCCGCAGCCGATCCTCTTGCATCGTCGAAAAAACGTGCACGCAACTTTGATTGTCTTTTTCCATTACCCTCGGCTGTATTAAAAAGCGCTGACAGACTCGCTCGATCCAAATGGTTACAAACCTCTCTTACTTTTGGCCCCGCCGACGCTTTTACTTCCTCGATTAATGGTGTCACCCAGGAAACGAACTGCAGCTCAAGTTGATACACATCTAATTTTTCATGATCGAATTTGTATTTTTTCATAAGCCATTCCAGATTGCAGTTTCTCGCCCGTCGACTTATCGTCCTCGTCGTCGTGCGTTCTCTCGTCCTCGTCGTCGTACTCGTCCTCGGCAGTTTACCCCGCAACATCCTTCAAGAACTTCCGCTTTTCGAGGACGAGTACGAGGACGAGTAGGTGTAGCAATATATCTATCCCTTTCTCACCGGTAGCGGATGGATTGGCACTAACACATCATTGCAGCGCCCGAGGTGCTGCCACCGCCGCCTTTTCGCTCTCTCTGCCGCTGGTTCCGGTCATCACCAAAACCGATGCGGTGGTCCCCACGCGCAGCTTGATTTCCTCCGGCAGTTTGTCGAGGTCAATGTGAATGCGCACGGGCACGCGTTGGGCCAGACGGATCCATTCAAAGGTCGGGCTGATAGTGGGCAGCAGGTCAAAGCCGGTACTGCCGTCGTCCTGGGCAATGCCCCAACCCAGGCTGTCGACGCGACCCTCAAGCGGTTTATCGCGGTAGCTCATGAGGGTGAGGATCGCCCGGTCGCCCTCGCGAATCCCTTCGATATAGTTTTCCCTGAAAAACCCGACAATCCAGAAGCTGTTGCCATCTACCAATGCCAGGGCGGGCTGGTTCTCGACAGCCTGACTGCCCAGTCTGAGATTCAGGTTGGTCACATAGCCGTCCACGGGCGCTTTTACCTGCGTAAACTCCAAGTTGAGCTCCGCTGATCGGACATCGGCTTTGGCTTGGCGCACCTGTGCATTCTTTTCTCCCGGGGCACCCAGATCAGCCTTGGCCTTGGCCAAATTTGCTTTGGCTTCGCTCAGCGAGGCCCGCATCTGCAGCAGTTGGGCCTCGGCATTTGCTTTTTGGTTCACATAGGACACGTAATTGGCCCGGGCCGTCTCGACCATCCGTTTGGATGTCGCCCCCTGTTGATCGAGTTTTTTCTGGCGCTCGTACTCCTTTTTGGTCTCCACAACCCAGCCTGCATATCCCTTTATTTCGGCCTGCGCCTCCTTGACGGTCGCGCTGACGGACGCAACATTAGCCTGGGCGGCCTCAACTTGCTTTGCCAACGCTTCGATATCGTCACGGGTATTGTCAAGATCGGCACGCGCACGTTGCAGGTCTGCCTCAAACGTGCGCGGATCGATCTCAAACAGCAGGTCGCCGGCCTTGACAAACCGGTTGTCCTTTACCGGCAGCTTGATGATCGGGCCGGAAACCCGCGGCGTGATCTGGATGACCTGGGCACGCACCTGGCCGTCACGGGTCCAGGGATTGGTGACATAGTCCCAGTACTTTATGGTAACCACGATTACAGCGATCAGAACGATAATGCCGGTTAACAAATATTTCAGTTTTCCACGCATGGGTACTCCTTTATTCCAATTCGATTTCTTGATTTCAGGTGTCAGGTATTTAAAGCGAAAACGCTGAACACTGAAACCTCAGTCATTGCGATCTGTAATTTCCAGCAACCCATCACTCCAATACTCCACTACTCCAACACTCCAATCGTTTTATACTGGAATAATAAAGGTTCCAATCAAACCCGTGTAAATAACCGCCATCGCAAGGAAAACCAACGGCGGATAGAAAAAAAACCGTGACAGACGGTAGCGATTGAGCAGCATGGCCGTCAGTGCGGCCGCCAGCACGCCGAAAAAGCCGGCAATCAGCAAGGGCGGAAAATAAACTCCACCAATGGCAAATTCTTTGGGTATGTAATGCATAGATATCTCCCTAATTTATCAGGTATAGCCGCTAATCCGTATTTTTATTAATGGCGCTAATCCCCATCTTTAACAATCCGCAATCCAAAATCCAAAATCCGCAATGGACTAAAACCTAGCTTCCCGCCACTAGGCCCATTTGAAGCCGTCGGCCAACCGCGCATAGCCGATGGCGGCCCCCGACAGGTCTCTGTAGCTTCCCAGGAGCCGGTAGAAATTCTCGTAAGCCTCGTCGCTGACCTGCCCTTCGCCGGCCACAGCATAAGTCTGAGCGATGCGTGTCTCGAATTTGGTCAGTCTCTCCTGCAGATCATCCGCCGGCTCAACCGTTGGGTTTTCGGCCCAACGTTGAAACAGCTCTCCAAGGGCCGTTCGCCAGGACCGGAAATCCTCCTGCAATTGCCTTCCGAGCTGTTCAACTTTAAAAGACCCGCGGGCTTCTACCAGCATGTTGATCTTAAGGGCGATCACCTCAATGTTTGTGGTGAGCGCCTGCACCTGTTCGGGATTGTTTTGCGGAAACGTCCGGTAGTCAATAAATTTAGCCGTCATCGCAAGTTTTTGCGGCAGCCCCAGCAAGTCATTCAGGCAGCCGGTGAGCAGCCAGCGTTGCGTTCCCCGCTCCCAATCCGGCCCCAGGCGTGCCATCACCGCTTTGCCGCGCTGGAAAAAGCGGCTGCGCAGACGCCGGTAGTCCTTTTCCGGCCGCGGCGATATCTGCAGCATGTACTTGGTGCCAGCGGCGATGGCAGCTCCTCCCATGAGCATAAATACAAAGTTGACGTAACTGGAAAAGCTGTAGGTCTGCTGGTTTTCAACGATAAGACAAACGGCGAATGCAGCCGTACCCAGAAACCTGGCCAACATTTGCTGCGGCTTCCAAAAAATATAGTAGATCGCGAAGTTGGCCGTAAATATCAGCGTCGCCAGCTCTGCAAAACCCGACAGGTGCGGCATGACCAGGAAATACAACAAACCTGCCAGGACAACGCCAAAACCCCACCACCGGAGCCAATCCAGCGCGCTGATGTAGGGCGCCTTGGCAGAAAGCAACACATAAATCAGCGCGTTGGCGACCGCCAGCAGCAGAACTCCCTGGCCACCTGGTGGATTGACATAGATCCACAAGAAAAAACCAATCCAAAGGGTCGCCACGACAATAATAATAGGTCTGAATCGGTCCGGGTCGAAGGTTGGCCCACTGCGGCGTGTCATTTCCGGATCAGGTTCTGTGTCCTGCCCTGTATAGCCTCTGATATCGGCCAGGGATTCGAACATTGATCGGGTGAGACGCTCTATGGTTGTTAGCCGGGCCAGAGTCACCCCTACTGCCGCCTGCTGTAACCGAGTCAGGGCTTGCATCTCAGTTTTGTCAGCAGCCAGGGTAATGACTTGCGGAATGTGGCTTGGGGCTTGATTAATCAGCATTTGCTCGATTTGATTAAAGCGCAGGTCAAGCTCTGAGTACAGACCCTCGAGGTTGGGCAACAGCCGAGGCAGATTGAGCGGCTGGATCTCGGGAAAGGCCTGCAGCCAGAGATCGAGAGCCTCCCGCAGGGCGGTCAACTGCTGATAAAACCGCCGCCACTGATGGCGCACCTCTCGCACCTCGGGGCTGTCAACCTCTGCCAAGCTTAATGCCTGTGCCACTTGGGCCAGCAGCTGCACCTCTGCCGCTCTCAGTGGCGGGGAATCCGCTGACGTACCGCGACCGGATATCCGGTCGCGGTAGCTTCGGTACAGTTTCGCCTGGTTTGCGACCAGCTTTCGCGCAGAATCGTTGAGCCCTCCCGCGCCGCGTAGTGGCCAGATAAAGACGGCGACCAGGCCGTAGACCAGAGCGCCCAGCGCTGTTTCCGAGGTCCGCATCACCGCCGCCGTAAAGGCACTCTGTGAGGTAATGGGTGCCGCCGCGACCATGATGAGCATGCTCGTCAGGGCGACGAGGAACCAAAAGTACTGGTCAGACTTGCCCGTAATCATGTAGGCACAGAAACTGAGGAACAGGGACAGGCAGACCATGAGCCACCAGCGCTCCTGTGGAAATAGGGCAATGAGCGCCAACGACGCCACCGCGCCCACCGCGGTGCCTAGCGCCCGCATCGTGGCCCGGCCCAGTGACTGCCCGGTCGACAACACACTGGCCGTCGCCACCGTGAGTGCGGCCCAGAACGGGCTTTCCCAGCCCATCTGCATGGCAATGCCGTACACCAACACCATGGATAGGCCGAGCTTGATGGCTTCTTTTGCGCGTGTGGATAGCGAAATCATGATTGGTTTTCAGCTTTTAGCGTTTGCCCAGATGACGACCTGCAGTTTTTGATGCCCGTAAAGGGTTTTAATTGTAATTCGATTGGGTTCAGAAGAATCTCCGGCGCGGAGAGAGAGAGTAGCCGTATTATTTACAGCTAATTGAGGCGTTCCAGTAACCGCGGCCGGGAAACAAAATCCCTGCCGACTTGGAGCCGGCACAACTTTATGCGTATGATTTGAGAAGTGGATTTTTCTCCTTCCATGGGATGCACTTTACCCCGAGTGCTTTGGAGAAGAAATAAGAAATTCCTGAATTAAAGTCACCCTTTCAAGTAAAATTGTCAATAATAATTATCATTATCTTTCTGTTGCAGTTTTCTTGCATTGCATTGATGAATAGGGTCGGCCGCCAGGCTTGATTAAAACCTTTTAGGTGCTGCTTTTAGCAAAAAGCAAGCCCGGACTCTGGCCACCGGTCTCTTTAAACATTACTTGCCAGTATATACCGTCTTGCCCCTGAAGAACAGTCTGCAAGCACCTTGGTCTCATGGATCTTCTCCGGCGGGATTTCCAGCAGGTTCTGGTTAATGACGATGAAGTCGGCCGATCTTGCCAACCTCGATGGTGCCGGTCTCGTCCTCCTTCTCCATGAGCATCGCGCCGTTCCTGGTGAAGACCTCGATCGCCGTCTCGACATCGACCCGCTCGTCCGGATTGAGCTGGCCGTACTCTGGCTTGCCGGGATACTGGCGGGTGATCATGCCCTCGAGCGCGAACCACGGGTCCGGCTCAGGAATGTTGTCCCAATCGCTGCCGTAGGTCACCACCGCGCCCGCGTCGACCAGGCTTTTGATGGGGGTGAACGTCAGCTCGAACAGGTCGCGACCGATGAGGTGCGACCACTCATAGTTGGCGGTGGGATCCGGGACCCAGAGCTGGTACGGTGACACCTCGGCGATGAAGTTCGAGCGCTCGAAGTTGAACCGGTCCACATCCTCCGGGTAGATGAGCATCGAGTGGGCCAGGTGGTGACGCGGCCCCTTTCCGTTGGCGCGGCGCACCGCCTCCACGGCGTTCAGCCAGTGACGCACCGACAGACTGCCGGTCGCGTGCGCCATGACCTTAAGCCCCGCCGCATCGAAACGCAGCATCCAGGTGCTGAACGTCGCCTCGTCGATGCTCGGGGTGCCGAAGGTCGGCGCGGTCGCGTAGCGATCGATCATCGGTGAGCCGCCCTCGGCATCGTTGGGCACACCGTCCATGTAGATCTTCACGCCATCGACATTGATGAGGGGCGAGTTCTTCCCGCGCTTCTCGCGCGACATGAAGGTCTTCGACTGTTCCTCGAGCGACCCGGTCACGTAGCGGGTGTTGAAGTCCCAGTTACCCTGGATGCGCACGGTCAGCTTGTTCTTGAATTCCAGGTCGCGGTAGGCCTTGATACGCGTAGAATCGAGCTGGGCGGTGACGATGCTCGTGACGCCGTAGCCGTTGAGCTTGTCGAAAATCCAGGCGGCGCGCTCTTCCACTGTCTCGGGCGGGGGCGACGGCATGACGGCGGTGATCAGGCCGAGCGCCTTATCGTGGAGCGTGCCGGTCGGGTTGCCCGAGCTGTCCCGGTCGATCACGCCGCCCTGCGGGTTCGGCGTGTCCTTGGTGATCTTGGCGGCCTTCAGCGCCGCGGAGTTCACCCACGCAAGGTGGTTGGTCCAGTCGTGCAGGAACACCGGGTTATCGGGCGCCACCTCGTCCAGCATCTTGGCGTTGAGCGTCTTGTAGTCCAGCGACCACTTGGCGCCTTCGACCCACTCGCCCTTCTTGAGCTTTTTATTGGCGATGTACTTCTTGACCGCCGCCTTGATCTCGTCCACCGACGAGGTCACGGGAAAGGCGAGCCCGAGTGCCGTCAACGCGCCGCGCAGCGCGTGTATATGCGTGTCGATTAACCCGGGCATCACCATCCGGCCTTTGAGATCGATAACCTTGGTGTTCTTGCCGGCGAAGGCCTTCATGTCATCGTTGCTACCGACGGCGATAAACTTGCCATCCTTGACGGCGAACGCCTGCGCCCGGGATCGAACGCCGTCCACCGTGTAGACGAAGCCGTGGCGGTACACCACATCCGCCTTGACGTCTTTTGCTTTGGCCGCCGCCGAGGCCGCAATAGACGCTAAACCGCTAATGCATAGGGCCAGTGCCAGTCCGAGTGTGATCTTTTGTAAAATTCTAATTTTTTTATAATTTTTGGTTTGCATTTTGCCTTTCCTTTTTGCAGCCTGCGCGCAGGGCGCCAACAGGGATTATTCGTCGTTTAGATACTCCACCGACAGCAGCGTCATGTGCAGCTCGTAAAGGGAGTTCAACACCCCGGCCAGTTCTGCCTGATCGCGCACTTTGGCCGACTAACTCCGTCACCTTTCCTTGATCCTTTCGGCTGCTTGCCGTGATGCGCATACCACCCAGTCTCTCAGACCAGCTTTCATCCAAAAGACCCTGAACGCTAATGCGGTATTTCCCCGGCCTGTCAAAAGGGAACTTTTTTCGGCTTTTTGGCTGCGCCATAACTATGCCTCGGAATTTCTATGATATATTGAAATCATGTAGTTTTTAACGACACTGGCTTTATGCCGTCTACATCTATTGGCTCTTCTGCCCGGCCTTGTAACCTTCATCATAGGTCTTTTGTTGGGCCTTCTTGTGATGATCGTAAAGATAGCCGCCGGCTGCTCCGGCGACCGCGCCAACGGCCAGTCCGATGGGAGTGTCGCCCGCGATCGCGCCAACAATCCCACCGGCTGCAGTGCCGATGGCAGCGCCACTCAGGGTGCGTTGTTCGGTATCCGACATGCCTGAGCATCCACCGATCACCAGGCTGATTGCCAGGATAACTATCAATGAAAATTTTTTCATGGCTTCCTCCTTCCACAAATGATTTAATATTTTCGATTGAATATTGAATATTTAAGGTCCACCTCTCTCCGAGCTGTAGGCTCTATGCGCCGGAAGCCGGCGGGTCAATTTTTTAAAGACCTATCAAAAAAATGACGGAGCGAAGCGACTTCC
>PVMK01155199.1_pt1 | contig 18132 bp, 14 predicted proteins | sample 1853481 | NCBI WGS metagenome assembly PVMK01 (sample SAMN08533507, study PRJNA380276) | Marine sediment metagenome, whole genome shotgun sequencing project. | reverse complement strand
GCACCGGCACGATTAGCGCGTTCGCGGGCCTCGGGTATGGTTTCCTCACGTGGTTGGGATTCGAAGCGCGTGGCCGATGGACCCGGTACTTCAAGATGCCGCCCGGTGCGCCGAACCACGCGTGGAGCATCGAAGCCGGCTTCAGCTTCTTCATCAACTAGTGTGCGGTAGACGTCTTGATTGTAGGCGCTGGGCACAACGGTCTTGTCGCAGCGTTGATGCTCGCGAGGACGTCGCGCCGACCTGGCTCCAGATGCCGGCGTCGATCGAGGAGACCGCCGAGCGACACGTGCGTCCAGCGCTCCGGGAGGCGTTCGTCGATCTGTGTCGCGGTTCGGTAGGCACTTACCTTCGGAGATTTGGCTTCCAAAGCGAGCTCCTCGAAGCGATGTACGCGGTGACGGACGGGTTCACCGGCCTGTGCGGCGACTGGGACACGCCGGGGAGCGGCATGAACTTCCTCGCGCACAACATGTGCCGGCTCCCGGGGAGCGACGGCACCTGGGTGGTCGTTCGAGGTGGAATGGGCACCCAGGTGCTTGCGCGAGCGCATCGACGGATACCGTCGACCCGGGACCAGCATCAAGGTCAACCTCTGTCTTCGCGACCTGCCCACGTTCTCGTGCCTACCCGAACGGCTCGGCCAGCACCGAGCGACGATTCATTTGCTACCCGAGCACGACACGCGAGCCAAGCTCCGAGAAGCGTTCGCCGATTGCAAGGAAGGGCGGTTGCCATCCCACCCATCGGTCGAGTGGCACATCCACACCGCGCTCGTCGATGACGTCTTCACGTTGACCACGCCAAAGATCGAATCGCACTTCGGCATCACGGGCGGGCACATCCATCATGTCGACAACAGCTTCGGGTTCGCCGATCGATTGCCCTATCGACTTCCGGTGGCCGGGCCGTATGCGTGCGGAGCCGGCTGCCACCCCGCCGGGTCGGTCGTGGGAGCGGCCGGCCACAATGCGGCGAACGCCGTGCTTCGCGACCTCGCTATCTCTTCTTGATGTTCTCCACCGCGCGTTGGGCACGCTGCGCCGCTTCGGGCTCGCTCTTCTCGGTGGCCTGGATGTATCGCTCGAACGTAGCGATCGCCATTTTCGTGTTGCCAACCTTCTCGTAGCAAGACGCCAAGTCGAATAAGAGCTCGGTCGGGCCGCCGCCGCCGAGCTCGATCGCTTTGATGTAGATCGGGATCGCGGCCTTGTACCGCTCCGCGCCGCGCAAAGAGATCGCCAAGTTGCGGGAGATGTCCGGGTCGTACGGGTCCGCCTTGCTCGCTTGCTCATGGGTCTTGATCGCCTCGTCGTAGCGTCGCGCCTTGCGGAGCGCCACGCCGAGATTGTTCAGCAGTTGCGGGTCGTTCGGGACGACCTTCAGAGCCCTCTGGTACGTCGCGATCGCTGCGTCGTTGTTCTTTGATCTGCGGTAGGCAACACCGAGGTTGAGCCAATGGTTCGTGTGCTTAGGCTCGAGTGCCGTCGCCTTTTCCAGGTACCGCACCGCCTCTTTCGGGCGGTCGAGTCGGAGCAGTGCGGCGCCCGCCAGGCCGTAGGCGCGACCGTCCTTCGGTTCGAGCTCAATCGCGCGTTTGAACGCGCTGAGCGCGGGTTCGAACCGGCCGAGCCTGCGAAGGATCGAACCACGGGTGAGATGGCCCTGCGCATAGCCCGGCCTTGCGGCTACGGCGAGGTCGATCTCCGCGAGCGCCTCCTCGTACCGGCCCTGAGCGCGTAGTGTCTTGGCGAGCTGGTAGTGAGCGTCCGCCGCATCCGCGAAGGCCACAGACGCCGTCAGCGACAGCGCGCACCCCAGTACCACCACCCCAATCCGTCGCACGGGCTCAGAATAGCACGGAATGCCAGCTAGATACCCGTATGCAGCAAGCCGATGGCCGCGTCGAACACCGGTGGTATCAAGCGACTGAAAATTAACCAGGCGATGATCAGGCCCATCAGTGTGCCGCCGCCGGAGAAAAGCCCGAACCACTTGTCTCGCAGCCGGTCGTTCAGTACCAGGGGGACGATCGCGTATCCGTCGAGCGGGGGCAGCGGAATGAGGTTAAACGTTCCGAGGACCACGTTGATCGAAAACAAAACGCTCAAGAAGAGTGCCAATCCCTTGGCGACACCGGAGGGCGCGACCGCCAGGGTTTCGAGGCTGATGCCGTCGATGGGCAGGGTGAAGTAACCGGTGGCGACTCCAATGCGGATCGCTACGGCGGCGAGCAAAGTTAGCGCGAAGTTCGCCATAGGGCCGGCCGCGGCCACGCTGGCGGCGCGCCTTGGGTGACGTTTCGCCCACGCCGGGTCGTAGGGTGCGCTGGCCCAACCGATCATCCAGCCGCCGCCCTGCAGGAAGAACGACAAGATAGGAACGACAAGCGTGCCGAACGGCTCCCTCCTGATGTGTGGCAATGGGTCGAGCGTCACCTGGGCGGCGGCGGTCGAATCGCCCCCGAGCTTCCCAGCGAGGGCGTGCGCGGCCTCATGGCACGTGAGTGACAGCAGGAACGCTGCAAGCCAGAGGGGGAGAGTGGCGAGAAGATGAACGTCCACGGCTAGTCGAGGAGCTCGATCACGTTTTCGGGAGGCCGCCCGACGACCGCGCGTTTGTCCCGGAAAACGATCGGGCGTTCAATGAGGACGGGATTGTCGACCATTGCGGCGACGAGATCAGCATCGCTCAGACCCTCATCGCCTAGTGCTAGCTCGCGGTAGGGCGCTTCCTTCTTTCGCATGAGGTCGCGAGGCGCGAACCCGAGCGCCTTCAAGGCATCGGCCAACTCCGCTTCCGAGGGCGGCGTTTTCAGATACTCCACGACGATCGGCTCGATGCCGCGATCGCGAATGAGCTGCAGCGCCTGACGCGACTTGCTGCAACGAGGGTTGTGCCAAATCGTAGTGCTCGACATGCCGTTGGGTGAAGACATGTAACGATTCGGGCCTGCGTGCAATACTCCTGCTGTGACCGAACGATCGAAGCCCTGGTACGGACGCTGGTGGGCGGTGGTCCTTCTGATTGCACTGGTCATCGGCGTCACGGGGCTGCTCACGATCAAGGCACTTGGCCTGCGCTCGGTCACGGTCGACGCGGAGCCGCTCCACCAACCCGAAAACGGGTTCGACTACGACTGGTGGAACGGCGCACTTGGCCGATGGGTGCGCCCGACGGGCGTTGACTACGATGCAGTTCGCTCCGAGGAGGGAGAACTGCGCCGCTTCATAGCTACGCTCGGAGAGGTCGGGCCGCGCGCAACCCCCGAGCGCTTCACGACTCAGCCCGAGCGGCTCGCCTATTACATCAACGCCTACAACGCGCTCGTCCTGTTTGCGGTCGTCGACAATTGGCCGATCAACACCGTGCACGATGTTCGAGGTTGGTTGGACCCGAGGGCAGGGTTTGGGTTCTTCTACGGCCTCCGCTTTCGGCTCGATGGGAGAGCGGTCAACCTGTACGACCTCGAGAACGATGTGATCCGTGGCTTCGCCGATGCACGCATTCATGCCGCGATCAACTGCGCTTCGAAGTCATGCCCCGCGTTGATGCCATACGCGTTCGAACCTGCACGGCTCGACGACCAACTCGACGCGGTAACGCGCGACTTCTGCTCCAACCCGCCCCACGTCCGTGTAGATGACGACGCTGAAGAGATTCAGCTGTCGGCGATCTTCGAGTGGTATCAGACCGACTTCAAGGAACACGCCCGGCGCTTGGGCCGGCCCGCGACCATTGTGGACTTCATCCTGGCGTTTGCTGTGCCTGATGTGGCTGCCGAGGTTGAGCGAGCACAAAACGCGGATTTTGACGTGGTTTTTCGGCCGTATGATTGGGCGCTCAACCGCCAGTGAGTTGGTCGCTTACACAAAAATACCGCAGAACTCGACGAAGAGTGCCATAGCTTACTAGGCTTTGGGGATGATTCGGGGGGATCAGCGCGCGAAATGAAATGCTTTGCTTCGCTCACGTACGGTGTGCTCTTGGCTTTGGTGATCGCAGGGTGTCCGGCGAGCTTGTCGAACCCGGAGGACTTCATCGACGGCGGGTCGGTCGAGAAGGCCGCGGAGACCATCCTGGCGGAGAGCTGCGGCACCACGGGCTGCCACGATGCCTCCCCGCAGGCGCAGGCAGGGCTCGATCTCGTCTCGCCGAACGTCGAAAGCCGCGTCGTGGATATCAACGCGATTGGCATGGACTGCGAAAGCAGGATCTTGGTCGTCGCCGGCGATGCAGATGAGAGCTACTTGTTCGACAAGGTTCTCGACCTATCGACCATCTGCGAGCTTCAAATGCCACTGGTGGGCACCCTCCCGCCCGATGAGATTGAGATTCTTCGACAGTGGATCATCGATTTGGGCGGTTCCGGGGGCGGAGCTTCAGACGGGGGGATAGTCGATGGGGATCGTTGCGCTTCGGCGCCCTGACAATGTTGTTGAGTGTGTTGTCGTTGCCGGCTGCGGTATCAGCCGACGGCGGCGCAGCTGCGTTGTTGCCGTTTCAAGGTCCACAGGCATCCAAAGTTCGTCAGAGCGTCCAAAAAGGCCTGCGAGCTGCCGACGTTCCGATGGTGCCGCTCAAGCGGGTGACCGCCACTGTCAAGAAGACCAAAGGCTACGCCAAGCAGGCCGGCAAGCTCGAAGCGAGCGTGCTCGTGCGAACGCGGGTTCGGCGTGTCGAAGGCCGATGGGTTGCGGACACCGAAGTCCGTAACGCGAAGGGCCAGCGAGTCGAGAAGCTTCGCACCAATTCTTCGAGCATTACGCGACTGTCAAACCGCATCGTCAGTCAACTGATCAAGACCGGTCGGATGCCAGGCGCCGTTGCAGTCGCGGTGCCCAAGCCTGAACGGGAACCCGCACCGCCGACCCAACCTCGAATCGTCGTCAGGTCCTTCACCGGCGCGCAAGCAGCCAAAATTCGCGGCGCTGCGGTCCGGGGGCTCCGCTCGGAACCCATCGAGCTCTTCCCCAACAAACAGTTCGTCGGCAAGGCCCGAAACCTTGGCGTGAACCTCGATGCGGATGGTGGACACATCGTGCCGGCGGGCGCTCTTGCGGTGAGCGGGCTCATCGAGGGTGACGTGTTGCACGAAGATGGAGTGTGGTCTGCGTACGTTCGTTTGGTCGACGGCGGCAGTGCTACGGTGATCAGCCAGCACTTCTACGACGCGAACACCTCCGCCGGCCTGGCGAAATCCGTGCAAGCGGGCGTCGGCCCCGATTTTCGCAAAGACATCAAGAAGCTTGGCGTGGCAGTTCCCGCGACCGTCGCGATCGTTCCGGCGACCGCCGTGAGTTCAGCCCCGGCCGAGCCGACTTCGAAGAAGGCGAAGGCAGAGGTCAAGTACAAGGCGACGCGGACCAAGGAGGAACGGCCCGCGGCGGTGGACATCGAGGTCGACTTCCGTTTGGTGCACCGCGACTTCAGGTATGAGGATGACCTTCGCGGCGACCTGCGCGACTACAAGCTCGGTATCGGTCCGGGCGTGGGGACGAAGCTCCAGTACTTCCCTGGCGCTCATTTCACCGCCGGCGTCGGTGCTCAGTTCGGTATCGACTTCGAATGGGAGCGCTTGTTCAACTTCGACTCGACTCGCGCGGATGGCGCCAGGTTCCCGACGGACTCCCAGCAGTTCTTGGTTGGGCTGCGCTGGCGATACCCGACCGGGCGATGGGAGCCGTCCATCGTCGTCGACTACGGCGTTCACAGCTTCAGGTTCGGAGTGTCCGGTCCGCCCGTGCCGGGCGAAGACAATACGCCTGGGATTCCGAGCGTGAAGTACGAGTTCGTGCGAATCGGTGCTGGCTTCCGGGTTGGTATCGGTAGGAAGGAACAGTTCATCGTCGCCGCCAATGCCGCGTTCCGCGGGGTCTTCTCCCTCGGCGGCATCGGCACGGCCCAGTGGTTCCCCGAAGCCAAGGCCAACGGCATGGACGCGATGCTGATGCTTGGCTACGCGCTGCCGCTGGGCTTCGAAATCCGCATCGGCGCCGACTACCGACGCTATTGGTTCGACCTCAACCCAGTGGCCCCGGATCCGCCCTACGTCGCTGGCGGGGCCCTGGATCAGTATTGGGGCTTCTCGATTGGCGCGGCCTGGCGCCGTTAGGCATCGCTCACAGCACGAAGTACCGCCGACCGCCTTTGCCAGCTAAGCTCAACCCATGATCCGTGCTTGGGCCGCCTGTGTCGCTGCCGTGTTGGTGCTGGGGTGCCAGAGCGGGGAAGAGCCCGTCCGCGGGTCGCACATTGGCTTCGAGGCGCCGGTGGTATATCCACCGCCGATCCCCGCCGAACCAGCGCGGCACGTCCCACCCATCACTCCCGACCCGCCCGCGCCGGACGTCGTCCAACTCCAGGCGACCGAAGAAGAGCCGGAGCGCGACTTGAACGCTGAGCTCAGCGCTGCGCTCGGTATCCCGACTGACTGCGTAAGTGACTTCGTTTCGAGTAGCCCCACGACCATTCGAATCAGTGTGACCGGGATTGTGCGGCCGACGGGCATGATCATCGAACCATCGGCGTATGGCTCCGGCGTGTCCGCGGCGGCTCTGGACTGCGTTCGGCAACGTGTCGGCACCGTGGTGCTGAAACCGTTGGATGACACCGTGTCGAGTACGGTCTCCGCCGTCATCGAAATCCAGTACGAGCCGCCCGTCATCGTCGAGTCCGATCCAGGTGTGCCCGAGCCGAAGCTCAGGAACGTCGTGCAGCCGTTGCCGAAGCGCCCGGAGGTCGCACCTTCAGGTACACCGATTCAGCGGCCGACGTCCAAGCCAATTGAAGGCGGTGCAAAAACCGAACGCCCGATCGAAGGCCCCGAGCCAAAGAAGATCAGCGGGCCGAAGCCGCGCGCGATCGATGGGTATGAGGTGGACGAGAACGCCCAAGAGTGGCGGTAGCCCCAAGGGCTGGCGTACCGCGCCCGTTCGCGCCCCGACTATGAGGTTCCCTCTTTTCTTGTCGGGCTGATTGCAATAGCCTCGGCGCTCGTGACTGATGTCGAGAGGAGTCCAGGCATGAATGGAGTTGCAAGTTTCCTTTCCGTGACGGCACTCGCCGCCGCACTCGCCGTGTCCATGGCCCCGGGATGCAGCACCAGCAGCGGTACGGCTGGCGGACCCATCTCGCGACTCATCGGCCAGGCGTTGGCCCCAGAGCCAGACAGCGACGAGACGTTCCCGCTCGCGAACCAAGTCGTCGTTTTGCTAACCTATGATGACGAGGGCAACATCGTCAGCGCGGAAGTAGGGGCGACGGACGCGAACGGCCAGTTTATCGTGGACGTCGAAGCGCAAGCAGTGGTCGCCGTCGTCGTCGGAGGAATGACCGACGAAGGCGACACCGACATTAGCGGGCTTTTCAATCCCGACGAACCAGAAATTGAAAAGGATCTGGATGAGGCGACTTCCATCGCTTGCGTAGCGGGACTGACTGCGATCGGTGACGGCTCGATCACCGAGGAGCAGTTGAACGCGGAAAGGGTGCAAAATCTCGAAACGGCGTCCGTGGACTACATCGTGGCCAATCCGGATTTCGACTACTACAGCGAGACGGACCGCATCTCCGCGGTAGAGGCGGTTCGGGTTGCGACGGACGATGGCGCTCAGCCAGCCGCGAGCGACGCGTTCACAGCGTAGAGGTCGCAGACGCCCCGGGGCGCGGCGGAACACGACACGCGGTTCCGCCGGACGGGGCGGCTTGCAAACGTGGCCGGATGGATTGGGGACCTAGGCCACGCAAGCCGCCCCTCGGAGCTCGCGCCAATCTGCGGTGGTTGCACGCATGCAGATTGGCACTCACACGCCGACTCCACCCCATGTCGCGTTCCGCCGCGCCCCTCCATACGCAACCATGGGCGTCAACATGCGCGACCGTACCTACATATCTGCGGTGACGCGCGTGGGCGTATGTAGACATCTACGAAGGAGGACGGCTCGGGATGGACAGCACAGGGAGTGGGCAAGGAGCCCCTCTTGTGTCGAGCCAACGGAGCTAGAAGTCGGAGCCATTCTGGTTCAGGAGACGGCGACGGGGTCCCGCGAGCGAGCACGGCCGTCGCGAGCCGTTCTCCGTTGCCAGCTCTAGGAGCCGCCCCGTCCGTTGAAACCCCGCGTCACGTCCCGCCGCGCCCCGTATGGCCCGTCTATCCCGGTCGCTGGCGCTCTGCGAACCACTTCCGGTACTTCTGCATTCGGGATTGTTGCTCGTGCGAAGCACGTCGTTTGCACGTCGCGCGCTCCTCGGAGCCCTCCGGGGCCCCCCAGCGAATCTCGGCGCAGTCGTTCGGATTATACGCTATCTCCATCGCCTTCATTCGTTCGACTACGTCTGCCAGCGACAGCTTCCATGCGCTGCCGTCCGAGCCCATGTATTCGAACGTACGCTTCGCAAGCTCCGTTTCGAGCGCAGCGCGTACTTGTCGCACCGCTTCGTCGCGATCGGCTTCTCGAATTCCAAAGCGTCCGGGGTGCGCCGCGACTGTGGCAGGAAACGAGACGACCGCGTCGATGCTGATCAACAGTCGCATGTCGCGTGACGGGGTTGAATAGTCCTCCCACGGACCGCTCGTCAGGAACAGCGCTGCACCGCGTGGCATGTCTATCGGCGCGTACCTCTGCGCTTTCATGAAATCTTCGCCGTTCTGCACCGAGCTCCGGCGCCGCTGGACCGATTCTTCGAGGGCGTCGACCAAGCTGGTTTGCATGCGGACCGAGTCGAGCGCGCGTGGGTTGATCATCCCCTCCATGGCCGCGTAGAAGTCATCGGCAGTGCCTTTGTATTGGGCGTCGGACCAGGCTTGGGGTCCGCCGGCCTTCCGCAACTTCTCATTGGTCGCAATTCTCCAGGATCGGGGGCCCAGCTCGGTACCAGTGTCAGTGTCAGTGTCAGTGTCGGGCACCGCCTCCGGGTCGTACCGGACCGGACGCCACCCCTTGAACCCCGCGCCGACCAAGTCGATCTTGGGGGTGAACAAGAACGATCCCCGCCAGAACCGTCGCCGGCCGACCGTGCCGTCCGGCTGGGCGTCTGCGCCGATCAAGACGCCGTAGTCGGTGACCCCCTGGGGCTTCCATCGCGCGACGACCAGGACATGGCCGTACGGGTCGGCGAACACGGATCCGGGTCGCATGGATCTTCGGCTCATGCGCAGCGGGTAGAGGTCGGTGTGATCGTCGTCCGGGAGGGTACGTGGGCTGGAGGAGTGGACCGTCCCCGCCATCCGGCGCGTGAATCTTCGAAACGCGGCGACATCGTCGGCATCCGGGACCGAATCGAGATTAGAGAGCACGGTGGGCTCGCAACGCGGTGGCGTGTGTTTGCGGCCCCTCGTGCACGCCCGATACACGAACGGCAATCGGAGCTTCCAAGCGAAGTACGCGCGCAGGAAGTAGGGCAGGTCGGCGCAATCTGGCTCCAGGTCGAGCCTCGAGTCTTCCCCTGGCAACCGGTGATCGTAGAGCAGGTTCCGTTCACGTTCCCCGATCACCGCTTGGAGGTGAGGCCAGGTGACGTCTTCGCCGGTGGGCTCGCGAAAGAGCTGTTCGACGAATGCAGCGTAGAGGTTCTCGGTATCCCGGTCCCACTTCCAGTTCGCATCCCAAGCCGGACCAGGAATGGCACGTGGCGATTGCTGCGCTGGGCGTTTCGCGACTCCGATGTGCTCACAGGCGCGAACCAGGTCACCGTCGGCAAAGACAGCGGTCCAGCGTCCGGCGGCAGGCTCTGGCACTTCGACCCATCGGCTGTGGGGGGGGCCGTCGAGCACATGCTGCACCGGCGTGATCTGCGAGCCGTCCGGGGCGAAGAGGACGAGCGAGGCAAGTCCAGGGTCGCGTTCGCTAATCACGATGACCCGCAGCGGCTGAGAAGCATTGGGTCGATGCGGTGAGCGAAAGATGGCGACACGTTTGGTGTCTGCGCAACGGTCGGCCGGAACCGAAATGGGGGCACTCGGACGAAGTTCGGCGTTGGCCACGAGGGCGGGTCCAGGTGTGTGCCCCAACACCGTGATGTGGGTGATCCGGCTCAGGAAGTCGCTGCGCGAGCTCCCCTTGCCCAACGAAAGGTCGCTTATCGCGATCCGGTCGACGCGGTTGATCGTCTCTAGATCGATTCCTTCACAGGGGGTCAGGAACTCAGAGAATGCGTGTATCGCCATCGGCAGGCCTTCCTCGGTCGTGCCGAGGTAGAGCATGATGTGGCCTGGGAAGTGCAGTAGCACGACGCCACGGCGTGCGGCGGCTTCGAACAGGAGCCGCTTCTCGTTGAGGTCATCGACGGCGGATACGTCGACGCCACAAGTGCCGGCTAGGGCCTGGCGCGCACTGTGCCGCGGCCGATCGATGCCGAACCGTGCGAAGACCTCCAGTAGAAAACGCGAGCAGTCGTAGCCTCCGCCTTGGCCTCCCCAGCCGTACGGCTCGCCGAGCATCGAGAAGGCTTCGGTCAGCACTGCGCGGCGAGTGAACGCTCGAGGCTCTCGTCGTTCTAGCTTCGATTCGATCACGTCGCGCTCCACGGCTAGGGAGAGCGCGTCGCTCGGAACCCAGCCGAGCGCATACGGTGTTCGCGCGAGGTACATGCCGTTGGGCCAACGCGCGAGCAGTTGAACGACCTCGCCCTCGCGCATCGTGCTGCACCGATTTCGGTCGAAGTCGCGGTCGACGGGTGTCGTGTGCAAACTACCGTCGTAGGGGCCGCAGCGAAGCGCCTCGAGCTTCTCGACGACTCTCCACTCTTCGACTGGTTCGACTGACGCCGGTGCTTCGAATGGCGCCGCGTCGCCGGGCTCGATCGGCTGGCCCTCTCGGTCGACCAGCTCGTGCGCTTCGAGCCGCTCCCTCATATACGCCAGTCGTTCGTCGACCTGCACCCGCAGGGCGTCCCGGTCGATGGCGGCTAGCAGGTCGGCCTGTCCGATCGGCTCGCCATCCCGTGCCTCCCGAAGCGCAAGGCCGTGGCGCCGTACCGCGTCGGCGCCCAGCAGTGGTTCGTCGAGCGGGCCGTACGGTTCGTTCCGCGAGAGCCAGTACTCCAGTGTTTCGTGTTGAGGCAACACGTGGGTGAGGGGCGGCTCGACCGTGCGCGTCTTGGGGCAGGAGGCCGGGCGACCCGGTTCCTCACCAACCGCGGGCTCGTCCTCGCACCCAGCGACCGAGAAGACGCACACGGCGGCCGCGAGAGCCGCCCGAAATCCTATGTAGGTGCCAGCATCCATTGGATGATTTGGTCTTCGACGGTACCCCCGATGCCCAGGCCGAGGTCCACCTTCTGCGGAAACCCCACGTGCCCCCCCTGGCTGGTGACGATCCGCCGAAGCTTGGTCGCATTCTGCAGCCAGGGCCGTACCGTGTCGATGCCCACCATCGGGTCCCGCTCGCTTGCGATGAACAGCGTTGGTGTATCGATGTCCTCGAGCACGTGACAGGCGCTGGTCTGCGCCCAGTAATCCTCGGCGCCCGCGAACCCATGCCGCGGGGAAATGACTCGCTCATCCCACTGCTCGATGGTATCGATTCGGGACGCCTCTCGGACAGGCAAGGGTACGTCGCGCCGCGCCGCCACATTCCGATAGATGTCCTTCAGTCCGGCCAAGACGTGATGCCGATAGAATACGCCGCGCGGTCGATCGATCGTGCGTGCGCAGGGCTTGAGATCGATTGGCGAGCACACCGTCGCGGCCGCTCGCACACGGGGGTCTGGCTTCCCAGCGAGATAACGAAGCACCATATTGCCGCCGAGCGAGTAGGCGAGCAGCAGGATATTCTCGTAGCCTTCGAGCGCCTCGCTCCCTAGCGCAGCTTCGAGGTCGGCGGTGAGGCCGGCGTGATAGTAGTCGTCTCCGTCACGGTCGGCGCCTCGAAGATTGAGTCGCAAGCTGTCGATCCCAGCGCGCGAGGCACAGAGCGCGGCCCTGCGAGCGTAGTAGCTCGTTGCGCCGCCGCCGAGCCCATGGACGATCACGACGATGGTGTTGGATCCATCTTGGCGACTCAGCCGTCCGCTCAGCTTGAGCGTGCCGACCACGCTGTCCTCGAAACTCGTCTCCCAGCGTTGCGACTCCGGAAGCCTGGTCGGGAGCAGGTTATGACGCAGGAACGGGCCGAGGGTCCAGAAGTGACCCCGCCAGTTCATGAGTCATTGGGTTGGAGCGCGCTGACGGCCGGAGCCTGGCCCGCGCGTTGATGCCATGCGTAGAAGGGCGGGCGATCCTTGCACGGCGGTCGATCGGCGTCCGAGCAGTAGATCCGGACGTGGAAGTGGGTTCGGTGTGGCGCACCGTGCCGGGGCTGCGTGATCACGCGCTTGGCGCGCATCAGCATCTCGGGATTAGCGCCTTCCTTCACGGCCCGATTGATGAGGCGCCGCCTGATCGCGTTCGAAACGAAGATGTGTTGCACGTCGGTCGTCGGTTGGCTGAGCAATGATTCGATTAGCGCCCAGTTACGCGCGGCGTCGAACCTGTAGAGGTTGCCCCACTGCTTGCCCATACCCTGATTGTTGAACCGAACGAAGAGGTGCACGTTCACTGGTGTCGCTCGTCGATCGAGCATGTAGAAACCTAGGTCGACATCACGGCCGCTCTGATGTGACACGTGCGGACGGGAGCGACCGCCTCCGGCCCGCGACAGGTCGCCGACCGTGAGTTGTGCGCGCGGGTAACGGAACGCGACTTCGTGCGCCGCGCTTTCAATCAAGCGAACGAGCTCGCCGGTACCGTGACGCGAGTCGTGAGAGCCGACTTTGACGCGGAGGTCCCTATCATCGTTGATCCGCATGCCGAATCGGAGCAGGCCACGATTCGGGTACCCGACGGAGACGCTAGGGTTCGGTTCGAGGTCCGAAGGCGAAATGCTTCGCGGCATCCGCGCGATCTTGTCGAGGTCTTCATCCGACGGCTCGGCGTGCGTCTCCGCGTGTTGCGCCTCGCGCAGAATGGGGTCGCCGGTCATCGGGAGCTCAGCGGACGCAGATGTACCCAACGACCCCGACAGCCACACCAACGATGCCGCGGTCAGAGCACAAATCCACGGCACTAGCCTGGACCGTCTACCCGTCTGTGAATGCCTGTTCCCCATTTCGCGACGCCAAGTGTGGCCCGAATCCCCTTGCATGCCAGTCTGCCGGTTTGGACCCCCACATGCCAAGGCTGAGAGCCCGTTCAGCCTGCGTTTTACAGGGTTTTCTCTAGCTTCGGTCGACCATTTCTCAAAAAAAACGACAATTCAAGCGATAGCGGGTTGCTCACGGGCTGCTTTTTCCGGTGGAAGATCACCCGGAGGGGGGATTTTTGCACCTATGAGGTATCGCACAAAGACCCACCAAATTACAGCTAGACCCCACACCAAGCCCAACACGACTCCGCCGTCGACGATCCCCCGCCACGGCTGTGGCAGTGATCGGACCCACCAAATCACGAGGACCAGTGCGCCGATGAAGAGCCAGCTCACGGTCTTTTGCCGACGCGTCGAGTGAAACAAGCTGAGGCAGAAGGGAAGAGCGAGAATGACCCAAAGGGGCCGAGGGTTCCGGCCGAGGTAGACGGCCCGAGACACCACGCGAGGGGAGAATCGCAGTTGGAATCCCCGATAGCCTTCCAGATAGGCGTTGGCTACTAGCCATCCGATGAAGAGCCATTTCTGGCCGGTGGTCATCAGATCCTGGGTCCAGGCGTCTACCGCGTGCGGCGTCAGCCGCCAAATCGCCCTTCCGAGCAAGAGCGACACCCAGGCGATGCCCCAGGTCGCGACCAGTTTTTCGGCCCATGGGCGCATAATTGGCGGCGAAGCTAGCAGCCTCGCTTAGGATGTCGACTTGCCCGAGGTGCGCCTCGACCGCCATCATCATTGAAGCAAAGGAAGCAGGTTGGACGACGCGACGTACGATTTGGGGGGCGGAGGACGACGTGGCCGCCAAGCCGCGGCGCCCAGGCTTTCCGGTCGAACCGCGACGCTTGCTGCGGATTCTAGTAGAGAATCGAAGGCCGCTGCTCAGGGCGTTCCTGATTGCCTCAGCGGTCGCGCTGCTGGGGTCCTTCTTCGTCCCGGAGACGTACGAGTCGAGTGCGCAGCTCCTGTACGAAGGCACTCCGCTTCTCGAGCCCGAGCGCAGAGCACCTAAGCCTGACGCCTTCGTTCAGTCGGCCATTGCGCCGAATCGGCTCCGCGAGGTGCGCGAGCGGTTGGGTTGGGATGTCTCGCTCGACGAGCTGCACAGCATGATCGATGTCTCACTCGCCGGCGAAGCGACGATGTTCATCTACGGTCAAGCTGGGACTGCAGAGGATGCCCAGGAGTTGGCGAGCGCTGTTCTCGACGTGTTTCTTGCGCGACAGGAGAGCTTCAATTCGCACAAGCTCGAAGCGCTCACGGCAGAGAATCTAGCCGCGCTCGAACGAGCCAAGGAGAGACGCGAGGAAGCCAACCAGGCGTACGACGCGTTCCGGGAGAAGAGCGGTAGGCCGGATTTAATCCGCGAGCGGGAGCAACTATTGACGCGCGCGGCTCAGTTTCGTGCCGCGGCGGACGCCGCCGCGGTGGAGGTTGCTGCTCAGCAAGGGCGAATCGGGGAGCTCGAGAAAGCGCTGCGTGAGCTCCCGCGTCAGATCGTAGCGAGTGCGACCAAGGGCTCTCCGATCGACACGCCGCTTGCGCAGGCGCGATCCGATCTCGCCGCCGCCCGCTCTTCGCTGAGTGAGCGCCACCCGACCGTGCAGGCGCTCAGACAACGGGTTGCGAGTCTCCAGGCACAACGGAAGGGTCAACGGACGGAGCTCGGCGAGCAGACCCTTGCCGCCAATCCCGCGCGCGTGACGGTGGACCAGGAGCTCGCAACTGCGCGGGCCGCGCTGGCGGCTTCGAGAGAGCGCGAGTCTGCGCTTCGCGTTCTGCTCGACGCGAACAAGGCCGAAGCGGAGTCGCTTGCCCTCGGAGAAGGCGAGGCCCGGCGGGTGCTTGGAGAGCTCGAGCTGGCAGACCACCGGTTCGAAGAATTGACCGGGCGGGCCGCCACCCTCCGGGATGCTGCGTTGAGCCAACTGACTGGCTTTCGTGTGCTGGCGGTGCCGATCCTTCCCGAAGATTCACGCCGCTCGACGCCGCTCGTGGCGTTTCTCACGCTGCTTCCGGTTTTGACGGTATTGATTTTCGCGCTGATGATCATCGTGCGCCAACTGCGAAGCCTGACGGTCGAAGCCCCGAGGGAAGTTGCGTGGTGGGGCAATGGTCCGGTGCTCGGGACGAGCGTTTGGCCTCGCGATGCCGACGCGCTCGAGTCGTTCGTGGCTGAGCTCGAGGACCACGGCGTATACGGCGCCGGTCGCACGCTGGTCGTGCCGGCCTCGGAGGCCGAGCGGGAGATCGCGTGCTCTTTCGCGATGCGTCTGGCCGAAGCACCGTGGCTTGCCGCCGCGATTCTGGACGTCGGGGACAGAGCAGCCAGAGACTCCTACGGGTCGCCGTTGGTGACCCCGGCACCGGGCGGTCACGCACCGTACGCTGCGGGCCCGCCGAAGCGACTCTCATCGCAAGGGACCCCATCGGTATCGCACGGGCGCGCAACCCCTACGATCCAAGGTTTCGTGCCGCCGACCGACGGCACCACGCCATCCGCGCCAATCGTGACGCCGCCTCCCCCATCGGAGGGGCAGGGGCCTTCTTCCTCGAGGCCACCGCGTAAGAAGACGATGATCGGGCTGCCGGCGGTCCAGGCGTCAGGCGCGACTCGAATTTCGACCGAGCGCGCATCTCCAACGCTCTCCGTCAAGCCGTCGACTGCTGTTGGTGGACCCGAGCCGTTTCGACGCAGACGTGGCGCCCGGGCAAGCGTTCGGATGGTCGTGCCGGTCACGAGGAGCGACTTTTCCGCGACGACATCGGCGGCCCGCGAATCCGAAGTCGGCGAAGACGCCTTTCTATTGACTCGACCGATTCCGGTGGCGACCGGTGAAGGGGCGTCGACTGTCACGGTCGGGCAGGCGGTCCACGTGAGCTCCGACTCGCCCGATTCTGCAGCATCCAAGGCAGTGATGCGCGCCGCGGTGAGGTTGCTGGGCGACGACGAGGACGAAATCACAGCGCTTCGACGGACAGATCCCCCCTCGCTGCCTGTGCTCGGCGCTGTGACCGGCGTTGCGCTCGCGTGGAACGGTCCATTGAGCGGTCCCCTGTTGCGGCGTGCCGCACGCCTGGCGCACAGGGTGATGGTGGTCGTTTCCTCTGGGATGAGTGTGGTCGACCTGGCGCGGGTCCATACGCGTCTCGGGCGGGAGAAGGGCGTCGGCTACGTGCTGGTCAACGTGAGCGATGCCTACGTCGACCTCCACGACCGCGTGGGGTCCGTCGAAGAGTTCTGGGAGGGGCCTCGGGATACCGACAGCAAGGTGCCCTAGGGGCGCGTTGCGGCCCCAATCTCTCTAGTCTATCTAGCTCTCGCCGTGTCCGACACCGACGAGCGATTGAACGCGTTCCCGCCCGTGGCCAAGTCCGAGTGGATCGCAAAGGTCGAGGCCGAACTCAAAGGTGCCTCGTTCGATGGGCTGCGTTCGACGGCTCCTGGCGGCATGCCTCTCGAGCCGCTCTATACGGCGGAGGACATGGAAGGATTGAGCGCCCCGGGCGTGCCGGGCGTCTATCCCTATCTTCGCGGCGCCTCGCCCCTCGGTGGCTGGCTGATTCGGCAAGAGTACGACGACCCACGCCCGAGCGTCTGCAAGGAGATGATTCGCCAAGACTTCGAGCGAGGGGTCGAAGCACTGTGGGTGCGACTCGGCCCGAGGAACGGTTGCCGCGTACTGACGATCGACGAGCTCGACGACCTGCTTGGTGCCGTCGATTTGGGGACCACGTCCATTTGGTTGGACGGGGGTTCGGACGCGCTCGCTGTCGCGTCGGGTTTGCTGGCGCTTGCGCAGCGCCGCGGGGTTCCGTACACGGCGCTGACCGGCGGGCTGGGCTTCGACCCGGTGGGTCTGCTCGCGGGAGAGGGCGCCATTCAAGGTGGGCTCCGTCCCCGCATGGCGCAGCTTCGGGATCTGGGCTCATGGTGCTCCAGCAACGCGCCTGGTCTGCGAGCGGCCAACGTGTCGAATGCGCCGTACGACGGCGGTGGCGCCAGCACGGTGCAGGAGCTCGCATACACCATCGCCACTGGACTCGAGTATCTTCGCCAGTTGACCGAAGGTGGCCTGAGTGTGGACGCGGCCGCGCGTCAGATCGGGTTCAGCTACGCGGTCTCCGGGGACTTTTTCGCTCAGATAGCCAAGCTTCGAGCGGCCCGATGGCTCTGGGCCAAGGTGGTGGTGACGGCTGGCGGCGAGCCCAGCGCCGCGGCGATGCAGATGCATTGCCGGACGTCGCCTTTCACCCAGGCTCAGCGCGATCCCTGGGTGAACATGTTGCGGGTCACGGCCGAGTGCACGGCTGCGGTCTTCGGAGGTGCCCAGAGCATCGCGACGGCGCCGTTCGACTCCGCGATCGGCCCCGTCGATGCGCTTGCTCAACGCGTCGCGCGCAATACGCAGGTCGTGCTGCGCGAGGAATCGTACCTTGGCGAGGTTGCCGACCCAGCCGGCGGCAGCTGGTTCGTCGAGCGCCTCACCGACGATCTGGCGCGTGCCGCATGGGACGAGCTTCGTTCGGTCGAGGCGGCCGGTGGAATCATCTCCGCCCTTGGCGCAGGTAGGCTGGTCGATGCGGTTGGCAAGGTCGCTGACGCGAGGGAGCGGCGGCTCGCTCGACGCAAGACGCCCATCGTCGGCGTGAGCGAGTTTCCGAATTTGCACGAGGCTCCTGTCGAGCGCGAGCCCGTCTCCAAGGAGGAGATCCAGACCCTGCTCAAGACCTCGATCGATTCCCTCGACCTCGGCGCGTACGGGGAAGGCCTCCGCGCTCTCGTCGGCACCGCGAACGATGCTGCACGCAAGCCGGGCGCGCTCACCGAGGCTTGCCTCGCGCTCACGACAGGCGGGGCCGACATGTACAGCGTCGCCACGGTGTTGCAGCATGGCCAGCCCGACTTTCACGTAGAGCCCGTTCTACAGTGGAGAGCCCCAGAGTTGTGGGAGGAGCTTCGCGCACGCAGCGATCGGCATTCGACACGGCCGGTGGCGTTCTTCGGGAATCT
>PVMK01128715.1_pt1 | contig 18134 bp, 14 predicted proteins | sample 1853481 | NCBI WGS metagenome assembly PVMK01 (sample SAMN08533507, study PRJNA380276) | Marine sediment metagenome, whole genome shotgun sequencing project. | reverse complement strand
ACTTCACGCCCGGCGACAATGAAGAAGTTCTCAAGCTCCTGGAGACATACGGTGACAGCGCACTGATCGTTGCCGGTGGAAGTTTTGTACACGGACTGGATGCCCGCGACCTCTTGTTCGGGATCGAAGCATTGATCGACATTCAAAACCTCGGGCTCAATAAGATCACTTCGGATTCTGCGGGACTGTCGCTTGGGGCGATGGTCACTTTTACCGAACTGCAACGGGTAAAAGAGGTTCAAAGTTCGGCTGCCCTGGGGGCAGTACGGGATGCGTTGAAATACCCGCCGGTGCAAATCAGAAATGTCGCGACCGTAGGCGGAAACATCGCTGCGGCCTGCCCTTATTTCGATCTGCCGACAGCCATCATGTCACTTGACGGTAGCGTACAAGCGCAGGGGCCGGAAGGGTCGAGAGAGATTGCACTGCAGGCGTTCTTTGCCGGCCTGTTCCAGAATACGCTCGAGGCGGGCGAGTTCGTTACCGGTCTTTATCTCCCGCGGTTGCCCGCGCGGTCATCCAGCGCGTTTATTAAACTTGAAACAAATGCCAACGACCTTGCGATCGTGAATGTGGCGGTGCGAGTCACGCTGGACGAATCCGGGGCTTGCCAGGTGGCCCGCGTCGTCATTGGCGGCGGAGTCGCCGAGACCCCGGTAAGAGCGCTTGCGTCCGAAAACCTGTTGCAGGGTGAAAAAATATCGGACGAATTATTGCAACGGGCAGGCGTTGCGGTGCAGTCGGATCTGCAACCGATGTCTGATCACCGGGCGTCGGCAGCCTATCGTTCTGCGATGGCAAAGACATTAACTGAACGTGCCCTCCGGCAGGCCGTGGCCCGCCTTGACTAGCGAGAAAATGCTTATGAACAAATCCGTCACCTTCGAGATCAATGGCAGGCGTCACGAACTCGCGGTGGAGCCATATAAAACATTGCTGCAGGTTCTGCGGGACGAGATGGGCCTGATAGGAACCAAACGGGGTTGTGATTCCGGCGGTTGCGGTTGTTGCACTGTCCATGTGGACGGCAAAGCCGTTTATTCCTGCATGGTGTTTGCCAGCTCATTGCATGACCGCAAAGTGACTACCATTGAAGGACTGTCCCGGGGTGGTGAACTTGACCCTTTGCAAACGGCTTTTATCGAGGAGGGGGCGGTCCAGTGCGGCTATTGCACCTGCGGCATGATAATGACCGCGAAGGAATTTCTGGCAACGGAAGAACAGCCGGACGAGCAACAGATACGACACGCGATCGCCGGCAACCTTTGCCGCTGCACCGGTTATCACAAAATTGTAGAGGCCATCAAGGTAGCAGGTGCAAACCGGTGACAGTGCACAGGAGAGTGACACCATGACGAATACAACTGTCGTTGGCCAAAGTGTTCTTCGGCCCGATGCTTTAGAAAAGGTTCTGGGAGGCAAGAGCTTTCCGGTTAACGTTTCCCTGCCAGGAATGCTTCACGCCAAGCTCTTGCGCAGCCCATACCCACATGCCCGAATTTTGCATATCGACGCATCCAGGGCCGAGGCACTGCCGGGCGTTGAAGCCGTCTTGCTGCCAAAGGACGTGCCACAGAAAAAATTCTGCCCGGTCTACTTTGTACCGACCCTGGCGCCCAGCATGGTCCAGGACATGGTGATCATGAGCGATACCGTTCGTTATGCGGGCCAACCTGTGGCGGCTGTAGCGGCTACGAGCCCGGAAATTGCCGAGCAGGCATTGCAGTTGATCGACGTGGATTATGAGGAACTCACCACGGTATTCGACCCGGAAACCGCCATGAAAGATGGCGCGCCCCGCCTGCACGAAGATGCTGAAAACAATATTGCAGTGAACCACACCATAGCGTTCGGTGACATTGAAGCGGGCTTTGAGGATGCCGATCATATTTTTGAAGGGACGTACAAGACGCAAAGGGCTCATACCTGTTACTTCGAGCCGCGTGTTTGCGTGGTCGAAAGCGAGCCGGACGGCCGCCTGACGGTCAACTCGTCCATGCAGCATATGTTTGGTCTGCGGGAAAAACTCGCCTTCGTGCTGGATTTGCCTGAGAGCAAGGTAAGAGTCATCAAACCCCCATACATCGGCGGTGGCTTCGGCGGCAAGCTCGATCTCGGTTATATCGAGCCGATCGCAGCCCTGTTGAGCATCAAGACGGAAAGACCCGTACGCATCGAGCAGTCCCGCTATGAGGACTTCATTACCACCACCCGTAATCCCATCGAGGTTTATCTGAAGACCGGCGTCAAGTCAGACGGCACGTTCACGGCCCGCTTTGCCCGCAGTACGCTGGACTGTGGCGCACACGCGACGCATGGCGCGGAAGTCATCATGGTGCATGGCATGTACGGCATCCTGCTCCCTTACCGTTGCGCCAATCTGACCTGGGAAGGGCGTACTGTTTACACCAATAACATGATTGGCGGGGGTTATCGTGGTTATGGGTCTCCGCAGGCTGCATTTGCCGTCGAGTCACAAATCGACGAGATTTGCGAAGCCCTGGATCTCGATCCGATCGAGTTTCGACTGAAAAATGCCCACCAGGAGGGCGACCCACACCCAATGAATCCGGATTTTACGCTGTCAACCTATCGCTTCGAGGACTGCCTGAGGCAGGGAGCTGAGCGAATCAACTGGGCACAACGGACTCCACCCGGAAGTACTGATGGCGTCACCAAACGCGGCATCGGTTTCGGGTGTCAGCCTTTGTGGGTAAGCGGTTGCATGGGATTACCTGATATTTACGAACACAGCGGCGCGATCATAATACTCAATCCGGATGGAACCGCCAACCTGTCCAATGCAACTGTCGACATGGGCTCAGGCCAGATTACAACCCTGTGTCAAATTGCAGCGGAAGAACTTGGATTGCAGGCCGATCAGGTGCGGATGACCTATGCCGATACCGATACGGTGCCTTTTGATGCGCCGAGCCATGCCAGCCGTGTCACCTACTCCGCCGGCACTGCGGTCAAAGCTGCCGCGGCAAATGTCAAGAAAAGGCTGCTTGAAGTCGCTGCCATTATGCTCGAAGAAGACACCGAGAATCTGGAAGTTCGGGACGGTCATGTTCACGTGAAGGGTTCCGACAGGAAACTGTCCATCAGCGATGTCGCCACGCGTGCTGAAAGCCCGTTCGTGCAGATGACTGCAGAGGGACCTGTACCGACCACAATCGGTGAAAAAGGAACCATCATCGGCGTGGCCAGCATGGCTCCACCGTCTAATCCGTCACCAGCCTCAGTCGAATTTGTCGAACTTGAAGTCGACACCGAAACCGGTGAGGTGAAAGTGCTCGAGGTGGTGTTCGCCCATGATATTGGCAAGGTCATCAATCCTTCGGCGGCACAAGGCCAGGTTGAAGGCGGGTTCCAGCAGGGAATGGGTTATGCGCTGATGGAAGAAATCCTGTTTGATGGAGAGACCGGAGCCTGTCTGACTGCTGATTTTCTCGACTACAAGATACCCACGGCGGTTGAAATGCCATCCAGGATCGAGAGCATCTTTATCGAATCGGACGAGCCAACAGGGCCCTTTGGGGCCAAAAGCCTGTCCGAACCCTGTTGTACCGTACCGGCGCCGGCAATTGCCAACGCAATCTACAATGCCGTGGGTGTCCGGATACGGGAACTGCCGATCACACCGGAGAAAATTCTGGCCGCCCTCGGAAAACTCTGATTCTGCAATAATGAAAATCGAAAAGAGTTTCACGATCAATGCGCCGCAGGACGAAGTTTGGCAGTTTATCAGCTCACCCGAGAAAGTGGGTATGTGCTTCCCCGGATGTCAGGGGGTCACCGCGCTGGGTGAGAACAAATACAAAGCCGCTATCAAGGTCCAGATTGGTCCGATAAGAACCCTGTTCAATATTGATTTCGAAGAGACTGAAAAACGGCCAATGGAGTATTCGGCCTACTCCAGCCGCGGTGAGGAAAATAACCGCGCCAGCCGCCTGAAGGCTGAGAGCACATTAACCTTATCGCCAATCGATGATTCCCGTACCAAAGTCGACTACACATCGGAATTGTCAATCGTGGGACGGCTCGGCAAATTCGGAGCTGGTCTGATGGAGAAAAAGGCTGATTCCATGGGCGACGAATTCGTGCAAGCCTTGCGCCTGCAAATCGAAGGCCCGCCAGATGCCGCGGCGGCTGAGCCGGTCACAACAGAAAAATATGGCCTTAGCGGCCGCCAGAAAATGATCGCTGCGGCAGTCGCCGCAGCCCTGGTATTTTGGGTTTTTTACCTGCTTACGCGTTGAAAACTGACCTCACACGCAGCCACTTTTTAAGGTGTCCATCTGTCAAGGGAGGAGATCACAATGATCGAGCCGTATAACGCTGTTGGACTGGTCCCGACCATGTGGGGCATTCGCAAACGCGAGGAAATCTTCAAGAACATCGAACACCACAAACACATGCTCAAGGCAGCCTGCTGGTTGTCGGACATCGATTTGCCAGTGCGCCTGGTCGCCATACCCGAAGGCGCCCTGCAGGGGTTTAACGACGAGGTCATGGATGCTGATCATGCGGATTTTGCCAATACCTGCGCGATTGATATCCCGGGTCCGGAAACCGATGCACTGGGAGAACTGGCGAAACAGTATGGCGTGTATATCATCGCTCAGGCCAAGGCGCGCCACCCGAAGTTCAAGGATCGGTTTTTCAATATCGGGTTTATCCTGAACGATGAAGGCGACATCATTCTGCAGCATTATAAAACCGTCACTTTACTACCGGTAGAACACTCCATGACGCCTCATGACGTGTTCGACTGGTGGGTGGAGGAGTATGGCTATAATCTGGATGCCTTCTGGCCGGTGGTGGATACCCCGCTGGGTCGACTGGGCATCATGATGGCCAACGAAGGATCCTATCCGGAAAATGCACGTGCACTGGCAATGAACGGATGTGAGGTGGCATACCGTGCCGCGATCCCGCACCCGGCTGCGGCGAATGACTATTTTGAAATTCAGAACCGGGCACGGGCGCTGGACAACAATATGTTTGTGATTGCCCCCAATATGGGCACCTATTATCTTGACCAGGACTCAGAAACGCCCATTGACACTTTTGGCGGCGCCTCCATGATCGTTAATTATCGCGGTCAGATTGTCGGCAAGCAGCCCTATAGCGGTGTCTCCACCTGGGTCTCAGGACCTATCGACATAGCGGCCCTGCGTCACCATCGCGCCAGCTCGCAGTGGACCAACTGGATGAAAGACCTGAAGACCGAATTGTATCAGCAACTCTACGCCAGGGAGATCTACCCGAAGAATCTCTATCTTGATCGTGCACCGATGAAGCATGCCGAGTTCAAGGAACAGGTGACCGATAAACAGATTAAGCTGATGCAGGAAAGGGATATCTGGAAAAAGTAATTCAGCCCGTGACCGGCAATTGCACTGTGATCCATTTCCACTCGGTCAGAGAATCAATGTCGATATCCGTGCCCTCGCGCCCGAACCCACTGCTGCCCATGCCACCAAAAGGTACGTGGGGTTCATCGTGCAGTGTTGGCGCATTGATGTGGACCATTCCGGCATTGATTGACTGGGCGAGTGTCAGGGCTTTATCGATATCCTGCGTAAAGACGGCCGCACTCAGGCCGAATTCGGTATCGTTGGCCTTTTCCAGAGCTTCGTCCGCGCCATCCACAGGGTAAATTGACGTTACCGGGCCAAAGGTTTCCTCGCGGCAGACAACCATATCTTCCTGTACCCCGGTCAGAATGGTGGGCTGGCAACGGTTGCCGACCCAGTCACCCCCCGTGATCACAGTTGCACCTTTGCTCCTTGCATCCTCGATGTGAGTGCGTACGCGGTTGCGCTGGCGTTCACTGATAATGGGACCCACCCACGTATCCGGATCGCGCAGATCGCCCATGCCCAGTCCTTCGGCAGTACTCTTGAACTTCGCCAGGAATTCATCCAGTACCTCTCTTTCGACATAGATCCGGCTGGAAGCCATGCACGCCTGGCCCTGGAAAAAGAATGTGCCGAAGGCGGCCGCCTGGACAGCGGCATCCATATTCGCGTCCTTCAGGATCACCAGGGGATTTTTGCCACCCAGTTCCAGCAGCACGCGCTTCATATGCTTGCCACAGAGCGCGCCTATGTGTTTGCCAACACGGCAAGAGCCGGTGAACATCACGCTGCGCACAAGTGGGTGTGTTGTCAGACTGTCGCCAATATCAGCGCCCATGCCCGTAATGACATTAAATACACCGTCGGGTAACCCGGCCTCCTGGTACAGTTCTGCCAGACGCAAGGCGGTGACAGAGGCCAGTTCGGAAGCCAGCATGACCACCGTGTTGCCGGTCGCAATCGGCGTCGCGCTCAATTTTGTTTGTTTCAACAAGGGCACATTGAAAGGGGTAATACTGGCGATCACGCCCAGGGGCTGACGCAGGCTGAAACTCAGCCGGCCGGGAATATCCGGCGGGATGGTATCGCCGCGCACCTGTCGCGCGACGCCTGCAGCAGCCCGCAGGCAGCCAATAGCGTATTGCACCTCGAACTGCGCCTTACCCATGGGAGAGCCCACTTCATCGATCAGTATATCGACGAACTCCTCCCGGCTCTGTTCCAGTAACTCCGCGGTCTTGCAAAGAATGGCTTCCCGCTCTGAGGCCAGCGTTGTCGAATAGGAAGTGAAAGCCTGGTGGGCTGTATGCACTGCTTTATCAATATCCTGCTCAGTGCCTGCAGCGAGATGGGCAAATTCCGAATCATCTTCAGGATTCAGGTCATCCAGGTACTGCTTTGAATCTGAGGGCTCGGGCTTGCCGGCAATCCAGTGATTCCAGGTCTTGATGGTTTTCAAATTTTCTGCTGCTGTCGACATGACTCTCTTCCAGGTGATGGTTTCGGGACAGGTTCTGGTCTAGAAGCTGTACTTGGCGGATAGTGACCACTCGCTCTTGCGGGCGTAGGTTCCGGTCAGGTAACCCGAGGCGGTTTCGTAGCCGGAACTCCCCGAGATCAGAATGATTTCGTCCGTCAGGTTGCGGCCCGCCAGAATAAACTCCCAGGCTTCGTTGTCGCTTTGCAGAATGATAGCAGCGTTTAGGATGGAATAGGAATCCTGCAACAACTGTGGCGTGTTTACCGCATTATTGTAGACGTCATCGGTATAAACCCAGTCCACCCGCGGCGTCAAACTCCAGTTACCAAGCTGAGTCGTATAGCCGATACCGACGTTGGCGCTCCACTGCGGAGTCTGCGGCAACTTGCTGTCTTTGGTAATACCCACGCTTTCTACACTGTCGTCAAGCTTGCTGTATTTGGCGTTGATGTATCCGACGCTGGCCTGAATGATCCAGGCGGGGGTGGGAATCCAGGTAGATTCGATCTCAAAGCCCTTGATTTTTGCTTCACCTGCGTTGAATGTGAGGGGAGCAAAACCCTGGCGAACAATAATTTGCATATCCTTGTAGTCGGTATGGAACGCCGCAACATTGAGGCGCAGGGTATTATCCAGCCAGGACGACTTCATACCAATTTCGACGGTAGTGGCGGTTTCCGGATCGAAGGAGGATGGGGCGGGCTGCCAGTTAATAAATCGCTGGTCAAAACCGCCGCTCTTGACCCCTTCTGACCAGGAGCCGTAGATCATGACATCCTCATTGGCGAAGTAGGCCAGGTTGAGCATGGGGGTCCAGTCGTTGAACGTCAGCTTGCTTTCAACGTCGGGCAACAGGCGGTCACCGTCGGTGAACAAGCGCCCGTTGACGCCGTCACAACCGGGTTCCTGGCCGGTGGGGCAATCATGGAAACGAACAAAGGGGCTACCCGGGCCACCTTGTGTATAATTGCCGTCGGCAAAGGAATAAGGGCGGAAACGCTTGGTTTCATCGGTATAGCGTATGCCCCCGGTCAAGGCCCACTGGTCGGTAAAGCTGTACGTAAGCTGACCAAACACGGCGAAATTGTCGTTATCGACCTGACCACCTGAGACAATTTGCCCGATAGTGGGTATCGGCAACTGTACGGGGTTGGGGTTATCGGCTTCCTCTTCGAAGTAATACAGGCCCATCAGCCAGGTCAGTTTATCGGTGGCGCCGCTGAACTGAAACTCCTGGCTGAACTGATTCTGCTCGAAGGGATCCTGGGTATGGAAAACCTGGTAGGGCGTACCGTCCGCATCCCGCGCAGAGAAGGCATCGAAATCCCGGTATGCGGTAATGGATTTAATGGACATCCAGTTGGTCGCATCCCAATTGACTTCCAGGGAGATGCCCCACATTTCCAGTTCGGAGCTGACTTCAGCATTGCCCTCATTCTCAAACTCATCCCGTCGCCAGGTATCATTGATGCACATAAAATTATTGTTGGTGCTGGCATCAGGGCCTGCATGGGGAGGGGGAAACAGCGGACAGTTACCACCAAAGGCAAGGCCGTTTTCAAACTGATTGGTGTGGGCGGGAAAGGTGCTCTCGTCATTCAAGCCCAATGATGTCGCCGGAGACCCGTTTTCATCTTCATTGGTATAGTCTGCCGACAGGAAGAAGGACAGACTGTCACTGGCCTCCCAGACAAGAGAGGCTCTTGCAGATACGGAGTCGTCATCCCCCAGGTCTACGCCATCGGTGGGGGCAGGGATTCCACTCAACTGGCGCTCTGCCAATTGTACCCGTTTGACATAGCCGTCACGATTGCGACTGGTTACGCCGATTTTGGAATACAGGCCATCACTAATCGGAATGTTGATGTGACCTGTCACGTAGAGCATGTCGTCGCTGCCCACTATCACTTCAGCGCTCGCTCGAAATTCATCATGGGGGCGTACGGTGTGCAGGGCGACAAGGCCGCCAATTGTATTGCGCCCAAACAACGTGCCCTGGGGACCGCGCAATACTTCAATTCGCTCCAGATCCAGGAAATCGATGGTGCCGCCGAAAGAGCGCGCATAGTAGACGCCGTCAACATAAAGTCCCACTCCCGGATCGGTAACAGCGGTGAAGTCAGATTGACCGATGCCGCGAATGTATATTTGTGATGACGCATTCTGGCCTGAGGAAGGCGAATAGGCATCAAAGGTCAGGTTGGCGGTGACGTCTGCCAACTGGTCGGTTGAGCGGATCTGCCTTTGGGTCAACTCGCTTGCGGTGAAGGCGGCAATGGAAATAGGCGTATCCTGCAGGGCCTCTTCCCGCCTTCGAGCCGTGACTGTGACCTCCTCCAGAACGAAACCTGCTTCACCCTCATCCTGCGCCAGACTTGTATTGGCGGCAAAGGCCGTGCTGGCCACCAGTAGAGATATCGCGGTTTTCTTAAACATGAAGATTTCCCTCGCAGGTACTTTTGGCTGTGATTTGTTGTTACGATTTGAAACCAAATTGGGTTTATTGGTAGTGATTCCTGTGTTGATCTGCAAACGCCGATTCATAGTAAGCCTTTTACTCGGAACATTACAAATCTCATGATTCGATTTGAAGGCCTGATCAGTACCACCGGCATAGCAATAAAATTGCCGCACAGCAGTAAGGATATGAGCACGAGAAACTCCGCAGAGCATTACCTTGACAAAGACTCCTTAACGGGATTTCAAATTCTCGCTATTACCCTGTGCGCCCTGATCAATATCTTCGACGGCTTTGATGCACTGGCGATCGCCTATACCGCCCCCGCCATCTCGACCGAGTGGAGCTTGTCGCCTGGTACCTTGGGGATTATATTCGGTGCGGGTTATCTTGGTATGGCTATAGGGGCCATGACTCTTGGCCCGCTGAGCGACCGTATCGGCAGACGAAAAATGATCCTGTTCAGCCTGGCCGCCCTGACCCTGACCATGGGCCTGACCGCGACCGCCAGTTCAATACCGACATTACTGTCCTACCGCTTTGGCAGTGGCCTGGCAATTGGCGCAATGCTGGCGAGCATTACCGCCATTACCGCCGAGTACTCACCGGATTCCAGGCGTAACTTCATGATCAGTATCGTGCAGGGAACCTACGCCATCGGCGCGACCCTGGGCGGGCTCCTGTCGGCTTACCTGATAGAGGACTACGGTTGGCGCTTCGTATTCGGGATTGGCGCCGCCTTGAATGGAGGCATGTTCATATTGATGTATTTCATTCTGCCCGAATCCCTGGACTGGTTATTCAACCAACGCCCTGCTAACGGTCTGCAACAGGCCAACAACATTATTGCCAAATTGGGTGGGGCGCAGCTTGCGGCCTGGCCAGATGCAGTGGCGAAAGGAATCAGCGTGAGCGGGGTGAAGTCCCTGGTTCAAGGCGACATGAGAAGGTGGTCACTACTCCTGTGGCTGGCCACTTTCAGCGCCATGTTTGGAATCTACTTCCTGATGAGCTGGATTCCAAAAATAGTGGTCGATGCCGGGGTGTCACTTGAAAAAGCGATCTGGGTTGGCATGTCGATAAACGCCGGCGGTCTGGCAGGTATTCTGTGGCTGGGTTACCGCTCCGCTGTCAGTGGCCTGAGGTTTATGATCACGGCTTTCATGGGCATGGCGGGTGGTCTGATGATCGTTTTCGGCTTTTTGGGCAACGAAGTCCCTGCGCTGATGGTCGTTGCCGTCGCCATGGGGTTCTTCGGCCAGGCTGGATTTATCGGGCTTTATGCGGTGGCCGCGCGTCTGTATCCAACCCGGGTCCGGGCTACCGGTATTGGTTGGGCGATTGGCCTGGGCAGAGTTGGCGCTATCATGGGACCTTCCATCGCGGGGCTTCTGATTGGATTGGGCTGGGATCGCCCCGATTATTTCATGATCCTGTCCCTGCCTTTTTTCATTGGCGCCATTGCCATCTGGCTGCTGAAGGCCAGTCAACTGGAGCCCACAATGTCCTGACAGTTGATCAGGCTACGGACCTGCATCTACTACTCCGGAAACCCGCCAACTAGTCTATTATATGACCAGCATTTCCACTGTTCAAAAAATCGCTGCCATTTTGGCGTATCAGTGGTCATTTCAACCTGTTTCAATGGAGGTGACACATCGGCGGGGATATCAAATCTAGCCGAATTGCAGTTGTCGGCGCCGGCCGCATGGGTAGAGGCATCAGCCTCAGTTTTGCCTTCGGCGGTCACCCGGTGCATTTGATTGACACTGAGGAGCGCAGCGCCCCGGCGTTTACTGATGTGGCTGAATCGGTTGCCCGGGAGATAAAGACTGAGCTGGGATTTTTGCAGCGCTTGCAATTGGTTTCCTTCAGACAAGCCAGGGCAATGGCGGCGCGCGTCAAGGTGGTTCCACGAAACGCTGCAGCCGGGCCCCTGGGCCGGGCGAATTTTGTATTTGAGGCGGTGGCTGAAGTACTGGATATCAAACAATCTGTCTATGCATGGCTCAATACAGTGCTTGCGGAAACTGCGGTAATCGGTTCCACTACTTCCACCATTTTGGTGGACACCCTCGCTGAGTTTGTTGACTATAAAAGCCGCTTCCTCAATACCCACTGGCTGAATCCGGCCTTGTTAATGCCGTTGGTGGAGATGAGTCCTGGTCAGCATAGCAGTGAAGACAGCGTTGCTTCCATGAAGACCTTGCTGGAAAGCATCGGCAAACAACCCATTATATGTTCTGCCTCGCCCGGCTTTATTGTGCCCAGAATACAAGCGCTGGCCATGACCGAAGCAGCACGCTGTGTGGAAGAGGGCGTAGCATCTGCCGAGGATGTGGACAAGGCCATTCGTATCGGCTTCGGTGTGCGCTACGCGGTTTTGGGTTTGCTGGAATTTATTGACTGGGGTGGCGGCGATATCGTCTACTACGCCACCAGATACCTGGCGGGCAGTCTGGATGACAAACGTTTTTCAGTGCCCGGGATTATCGAAAAAAATATGCGGGAAAACCACAATGGCATCCGCGACGGCCAGGGGTTTTACGACTACCGGGAACGCGATATCGATGCCTATCGGGAGGAACGGATGGGAGATTTCGTCAAGCTGCTGCAACATTTGTCGCTTTTACCCAAGGCCAGATAGGAGGGGGTATGACGTTTACAGGCGGTACAAGAAGGCATTTTCTGAGCCGGGTGCTGGCGCTGGGTGGCGTAGCCGCAGTTGCGTTATTCCACGTACCGGCCAGCTGGTGCAGAGAGCTGGGCGCCCAACTGGGCCGGATCAAGGGGCGTATTGTGCTACGCACTGACCCGGATTATGCGCAGTGGTGGAGTAGCATGTCCTGGTATTTATTCAAGCCAAAGCGCTACCCGGATCTGATTGTTCGCGCCAAATCCGATCAGGATATCGTAGCCGCTTTGGCCCATGCCCGTGAGAACAATCTCAGGGTTACGGTTCGCTCCGGTGGCCACAATCCGGCCAGGGCGGTACTGCGTGAAGGCGGCATGCTGCTGGACTTGTCCAGGCTGCGTCGTGTCGAGATAGACGCCGTGGCCCGGACTGCCTGGGTAGAGCCCGGTATTCACGGTGAAAATCTGGTGGCGAAGCTGGTGGAACACAAACTTGATTTCCCCGTCGCTCATACAGGCATCGTACCCATCGGCGGCTATATCATGGGCGGTGGTCTGGGCTGGGATATGCCTGAGCGCGGCATTGCCTGTCGTTCCATTTTGGCCGCGGAGGTAATCACCGCCAACGGCCGCAAAGTCATCGCCAGCGCGGATGAAAACAGCGACTTGTGGTGGGCGATTCGCGGTTGCGGGCCGGGATTTTTTGGCGTGGTTACGCGCTACAAGCTACAGCTTTTCCCGTTGTACCGGATGATGACCAAAAGCAAATACCTGTTCGCCCTGGATGAATTGCCGCAGGTCTGTAAAACCCTGGAAAAGGTCTGCGCTGAAAAGAAAGATCAGCTGGAAATACTGGCGGTGGGCGGTCGCTTTTATCCCCCGGTTAAACCCCCGGCCGAACGCGACCTGGTCTGTGCGGTCAGTGTATTGCCTTTGCCAATTCCGAAGGAGATGTCCGCTCGCTTATGGCTCCGTGGACAGATGGTGGTTTACCCGCAAAAAGTTTGATGAAGCAGGAAAACAGAGTACTCGATTATGAACAGATGTTTTCCGGCCAGGAAACAGATTTTTCCAGCCCGAATCGCACGGCGGTGGAAAACATTTGGACGGACGATGTAGCGCAAGGCTTGCAGGCGCTGGCCCAAAAAATGGTGGATAATCCTCCCCCGTCGCCTCGTAGTTTTGCTTTGTCGGCCTGGGGCTTCAGTAATACCCGTGAGGACTCTGCATCCTGTGTGTCAACACCGGCAGAGCATTACCTGTCGTGGTATTTGATGGCGGAGGAAGAGGCTCACATCCCGCTGAACAGGCAATGGATGGATGAGGCGGTAACCTTGCTGCGCCCCGTCACCCGGGGCCGCTACATCAATGAGATCGACCCCCTGCATTATCCGCAACACGTAGCGGAGTGCTTTTCACATGAGAGCTGGAATCGACTGGCCAAACTGCGCAAGCAGTATGATCCGGACGGATTGTTCTTCAGCTGGTTGGGGCATGGAGATGAATTATCATGATTACAACGCTTGGGAAAACAGCGCTTGGGGCAGTGATTGGCGCATTGTGTTTATCACTCACAACAGCCCATGCGGGAGACCTGGAAGCTGGCAGGAAGAAGTCCGCATCCTGTGCAGCCTGCCACGGGGCTGTGGGTATTAGCCCGAACCCCTCCTGGCCCAACCTGGCTGGGCAGCAGAAGGACTACCTGATCAAGCAAATGAAAGATTTTCGAGACGGCAAGCGTTCGGACCCCTGGATGAGCCCCATGGCCAAACCGCTGTCCGATGAAGACATAGAAAACCTCGCTGTTTTTTTCAACAGCCTGCCAGTGAGCGACGAATATCAATAGACTGCGAATCAAATCATGACCGTATCAGAATATCTTTTGGCAAGACTGAAGTCTCTGGGTGTGGATCATGTATTTGGCATTCCCGGTGATTTCATACTGCCCTTTTTCCTGGCCTTGGAAAACAGCGATGTCGATCATGTGGCCGCCTGCAACGAGCAGAATGCGGGTTACGCCGCCGATGGCTACGCTCGCCTGAAAGGGCTGGGGGCGGTGGTGGTTACTTATGGCCCCGGCGCATTCAGCCTCGTCAACGCAGTGGCCGGAGCCTATGCGGAAAGTGTACCCCTTTTAGTAATTTCCGGTGGACCCGGGACGGAGGCTTACCGCGACCAGCCTGTCCTGCACCATACACTTCCGGGAAATTACGCCGCCTCGATAAAAATATTTGAGCAGATTACCGCCTGCTCCACCCTGCTGGATGATCCACAACAGGCAAGCGAACAAATTGACGAGGCATTGCGTATCTGCCTGTCGCTGAACAAACCTGTGTACCTGGAAATCCCCGTTAATGTACAGGTTTATCCCTGCGCCGCGCCCGCCAGTTTGCAACGGGTACCTGCATCGTGTGATGAGACATCCCTGGCAGCGGCTGTGGGCGATATTCTGGTGCGAGTACAAAAGGGCAAACGCACGGTCGTGATTCCCGGCCACGAAGTACACCGGGAAGGATTGGAGGACAAGGTGCTGGCGCTGATGGATAAAACCGGACTGCCTGCTGCGTCCATGTTTATTGGCAAGGCGGATTTTCTGGAGCAGCACCCTCAGTGCATCGGCGCCTACCAGGGCGCAGGAAGCTGGCCAGAGGTCAGTTCCTATGTGGAAGCCGCCGATACAGTGCTTTTCCTCGGAGCGGTTCTATCTGATTTTAACCTGGGAGGCTTTACCGCCAGGCTGTCTGACGACCAGGTAGTAAATGCCCTGGAACAGCGAGTAATCAGTTCTAGGGGTACTTATAACGATGTTCCCTTGTCAGCCCTGATCAATGGCCTGCTCGAAGCTTTACCCGCTGGCGATGTGAGTACAACGGCCCCCAAACACATGTTTTCGCATAAAGGAGACCTGCCGTACAACGCAGTATCTGATGCGCTTGTGACCAATAAGCGTTTCTACGACCGCATGGCCCACTTCATTCGCCCGGGTGACATTGTGGCGGCAGACGCCGGTTGTGCGATTAATTGCACGCAATTGCAATTACCCCGGGGCGCCACTTACCTGGCGTCCTGTTATTGGGCTTCTATCGGTATGGGATTTGGCGCCGCTTTCGGCGCCTGCTTTGCAGCACAAGCGGGACAACGGATTATCGCCCTGGAGGGCGACGGTTCGTTTCAGATGTCGGCCCAGGAATTATCCAGCATGGCGCGCTATGACTGCCCCGCTATTGTGTTTGTTGTAAACAACAAGGGTTACACTGCTGAGAGGCTGATCCATGACGGGTCTTTCAACGATATCGCCCAATGGCGCTATCATCAGCTACCGGCGGCTTTCGGAGGAATGGGTCTCGATGTACATACTGAAGGAGATTTGGAAGCGGCACTGGCCCAGGCTGAAGCCCACACCGGCCCTGGCCCATTGATTATTGAGGTGCATGTTGACCCGTGGGATGCCTCCGAGGCCTTTACCCTGATGAGCGAAACCTTGAGGAGCCATTAACAATGGAGCAGACCGTCAAGCTGGATGAACAGGAATCCAGGGAATCACTGACATATTCCTGGTTTATCGTTTCTTTGTGCATGATCGCCTATATTTTTTCCTACATCGACCGTCAGGTGATCACCCTGCTGATCGAGCCGATTCGTGCGGACCTGCAAATATCCGATACCCAATTTAGTCTGCTGCATGGCCTGGCATTTGCCATGCTGTATGCGGTGGCAGGGATTCCAATTGCACGCCTGGCCGATACGCGTTCGCGACCGTTGATCATATCTGTCGGGATATTTGTCTGGAGCTTGGCCACTGCAGCCTGCGGCGCCACCAAGAATTTTATCCAGTTGTTTTTAGCGCGAATGGCGGTTGGCGTAGGAGAAGCAGCACTTTCACCGGCCGCGTATTCGATGATTACAGACTCTTTCCCCAAGTCAAAACTGGGTCTGGCGTTGGGAGTCTATTCCAGCGGTTCCTTTCTGGGCGGTGGCCTGGCTTTTATTATTGGCGGTGCCGCAATTTCGTTGGTTGAGCAATGGGGCAGTCTGCAAGTGCCGGTCATAGGACTGGTAAAGCCATGGCAGATGACTTTCTTCATGGTTGGGCTGCCTGGTTTGCTGGTTGCGGCCTTATTCTTTATCACGGTAAGAGACCCGGAACGCAAGGGAGTGGCCAGCGATGGAGCAACGTTTTCTTTTGGTGATGTTCTGCGTTATATAGGCGAGCACAAGGCAACCTTCGCTGCTCACTATCTGGGTTTTGGCTTTTTGGCGCTGGCATTATTTGCATTAATGAACTGGGCGCCGGCATATTTTCTGCGCAAATATGGCTTGTCCATACGAGAGGTAGGACTGTATTTGGGGCTGGTTGTGCTGATCGGCAACAGCGCCGGTGTTCTCGCCAGTGGTTGGCTTACCGATCGCCTTACCCGCCGGGGTTACCGGGATGCGCCAATGCGGGCGGGTATGATCGGCGGCATCGGAGTGGCAATTCCTGCGTTGCTGTTCTCGCAGGTATCTGGATTTGGCGGCAGTCTGGCACTTTTGGCCGTCGCCCTGTTTTTTGCCAGTTTTCCGCTGGCAACGTCCGCAACCGCCTTGCAATTTATGGCGCCCAACCGGATGCGGGCACAGGTAACCGCCCTGTTCTTCCTTTCGATGAATATCCTGGGTATTACCGGCGGCACAACCCTGGTGGCGCTGTCCACCGATTTTATCTTCCAGGACGATGCCATGGTGGGTTACTCCATGTCACTGATCAGTGTAGCAGGGACAATTCTTGGGGCTGGCTTCCTCGGCTGGGGACTTAAATCCTTCGCGCAAACCGAGCGTGAAGTTGCCGCACCCCTGCAATAGATTCTCTGCTCCACCCCTGCTAAGTACAAAAGCTGATTTCGGTTTCAACAGCTGACCGGAAAGCCGCATGAACGTAGCATGTCTGTTCCCCCATCTGCACCAGCTTGATGGATTTCAGACCATGATCAATCAGAGCTTCCTCAGGTCAATAAGCAGCCCCGAAATACCGGTGCGGCCTGCCCGCTGATCGCCATGCGTCCATTTTTATTGCGACGCACGCGAACCCGTCCGGCGCGACCCATCTCCACCCCCTGGTGCGCGATCAGTTCCGCATGCGGGTCAATGCGTTCACGGTCCATCAGGTAAGCCCCCAGACCGCCGGAGGCAGTACCAGTCACCGGGTCTTCGAATATGCCGTATTGCGGTGGGGAGAAGAAACGGCCTTGTGTGGTCTGCCTGTCACGAAAAGCAAAGGCATATACGCCGCAGAGTTCATCGTTGTCGGGCCACAGCCCCTGGATCAGGTCAGGCCGGATACTCACCGCGGCCAGCGCCGCCAAGTCCGCCACTGGCACATAGCACACCCAGATGCCGGTGCTGCAGCATCCGATTTCCAGGTCGGCCGCCAGTTGTCCCGGTGCCAGCCCGAGCACCTCGGCGGCCTGCGCCGCCCCGGGCGCTGGCGCCAGACTGGGTGCCAGTTGCTCCATGGTTGCCCAGGCCGGTTGTTCGCCGACGAATTCCAGGTTCAGTTCCAGTATCCCCACCGGCGTCGCAGCACGGATGTTGTGGGTTTCGTCCGTGCCGGTGATTCGGCCGCTCCAGGCCAGGGTGAACAGGGCGGCAATGGTGGCGTGGCCGCACAAATCGACCTCGGTGGTAGAGGTGAAAAAGCGCAGCCGAAAATCCGCATCGCCCCTGTCTGCCGGCAGTATGAACACCGTCTCGGAAACGTCGTTCAGTTCCGAGGCAATCGATTGCATCTGTGCATCCGACAGACCCTCGCCTTCGGGCACGACCCCCGCCGGGTTGCCGGCAAAGGGATGCTTGGTAAAGGCGTTCACTCGCCAGATTTCCCGGCCTTCATTCAGTTGCAGCATGTCGGACGCCTCGCTTAGCTAAGTAGTAGTTGGTTGATCTTGTGAGCGGCAAAGTCGCAGCCGACGCGGTCGACGTTGAGGTTGGTGACCAGCCGGATCAGCGGGCCCAGAGCCCAGACCAGCACATTTTCCCGTTCCAGTTCGGACACCAGTCGCGCTGCCCGTTGCTCGCCGGCTTTAACTTCGAAGTAAATAATGTTGGTTTCCACATGGGTTGGTTCGATCTCGAGCTCCGGATTGGCGGCGATGGTGCTGGCAATATGTTGTGCGTTGGCGTGGTCTTCCGCCAGCCGCTCCAGATTGTGCTCGAAGCC
>PVMK01124468.1_pt1 | contig 18135 bp, 13 predicted proteins | sample 1853481 | NCBI WGS metagenome assembly PVMK01 (sample SAMN08533507, study PRJNA380276) | Marine sediment metagenome, whole genome shotgun sequencing project. | reverse complement strand
CGATCTCATCCACGTCGTTGTAGGGCCTCCGGCTCGTAGGGGCACGATCCTACGCCTCGGAGAGCCAGGTCAGAGATAACTGGCTCTGCCTTGAAAATACTACAAAGTGTGGAGTGAACTAAAGTTATAAGTGATCTAAAGCCCGCCCTGGTGCGACGAGGTTATGTATATTAATTTGCCTATGTGTCATTGCAAACCTAACTTATGAGCAGACCCTACGGGTGATCGGTCTGGGCCAGGGTTGATGTATCGCTTCGCTCTGTCGTTTATAAAATAAGATAGAATTCCTTAACTTTAGGCACTTTAGCTCACTTTAGTTCATTTTAGGCACTTATATTTAATAAAATAAACACTCCCTTTCAGGGAGGAATCAGTGCCGGACCCTCCCTCCGGGCTGTAGGCCCTACGGGCCGGAAGCTGGACCCGGGTATCTACACATGGAAAAGGCAGGGCCGAGTTACCCTGCCTCAAATAGTTGGTAAAGGATAATGCCACTTCTGATCATCAATTTAATTGCCACAATACATCATTAACTGGTTTTCCGTTCTTCTTATGAAATATTTCCTTTACAACAACATATTTTCCATCAGTACTTTTTACATAATAATCAATATCATATACATCATTCCCAGCCTTAAAATCAGCACAAGATACAGATAAACCGCCGTCTTCTTTCACGCCACTATGAAGATAATCAAACTCTGCTTTAACCCCTTTTATTTCGTAAAGACCACCTTGTGAAGATAGCTTTCCGCTTATAAAATTTTCCATTGCTCCCTGAACCAGTTTCTTATCAATATCATCGGCTTGAACAAAGGAAATACCAAAAAGAAACATAATCAATATTGTTAGAGTTATTAGAGTATTTTTCCTCATTTTGCACCTCCTGAGTTATATTCATATCGGTTAATTAATTTCTATGTAACCGTTCACAGGTTCTGGGTTCAACGTTCAGGGTTAAGGACAAGGAAACTTCATTAAAGACTCGAAGTCCTCGTTAAAAATGCTCATTTCCCCAGATAATTGCCAATTTGGCTCCAAATCTTGGATTAGGCCTGATGAAGCTGACGCTTTTCTCGTAAATACGCATCCCAAATGCAGTCCAGGGACGAGAATGCAACCCCTGGCCCAGACCTGGCATGTCAAGATATGGTGATGGAAAGCCAAGCCCATAGAATGTGAAAGCAATTTCATAGCCACATCACGTCGCGCCAGGGCAGGCTTGGACCCCTGAACCCCTGGCCCAGACCGATCATCAGCACTATACATGCGAAAAATACAGTCAAAGCCTACCCAACATGGGTTTGGAATCATGCCACGAGTCGCACTCTCCGAGGCGTAGGCTCGTAGGCTACGAGCCGGCTTCCTGCTCGTAGAGCATATAGAGCATACAGCTCGGAGAGAGGCCAGGGCGGGCTTTGAACCCGTGAACCCCTACAATAAAAGCTATGACATTGTGGCAGTTTGTCAATATAAAAATGGGCCAGACAAATTTATGAAATCGTAATAGTTATGAATTGCGGCTATGTGTTGAAAACCTGAAAATATCGGGCATTTTGAAAAGTGGGGCTATTTCGAGACCATCCGAATCCATTCCGTTAAAAAGGGATCAAGAATAAAATAATTCACCGGAAACGATCTGGCCTCAACGAAATGGATTTGCCATGGGGTATGCTCCAAATATATCGGCAGTAAATTACGCTTAGTAGATATTTTTATATACCATTGGCGTATTTGCGCAGTTGATTGAAAAGCTGATAAAATTGAAATGGTTCAGGGCCTAAGCTCTATCCGAGACTGCGCTCGGAAAAAGTGGCCCCTGCGGGGCAGTTGTCAGAGCCAAAACTTGAATTCCAATTACTATCTCAAATGACAGGCGGCGTAATGCGCTCCACCAAGATCTTTTAAAATAGGCTCCTGTTCAGAGCAGATCGGTTGAACGTAGCGGCATCTTGTTCTGAAATAACAGCCTGACGGGGGATTTATGGGGCTGGGCACATCTCCTTCCAATATGATCTGATCGCGTTTCAGGGTTGGATCCGGAATCGGCACCGCAGACATGAGGGCTTCAGTGTACGGATGCTGTGGCTGACGGAAAAGTTCCTCTGTCTCAGCCGTTTCAACAATTTTGCCCAGATACATCACCGCGACGCGATTGGAGATATGTTTGATGACGCTCAGGTCATGGGCAATAAAAAGGTAAGAAAAACCAAATTTTGACTGAAGATCTTCCAACAGGTTAATCACCTGGGCCTGAATGGAAACGTCCAAAGCGGATACGGGCTCGTCACAGACGATCATCTTGGGGTTGAGGCTCAAAGCCCGGGCAATGCCGATGCGCTGACGCTGGCCGCCGCTGAACTCGTGGGGATAGCGGCCTATGTACCGGGGAGACAAGCCCACGGTCTCTAAAAGCTCGGACACCCGCGCCTGCTTATCCCTGCCGGTTGCAATGCCGTGGAACTGCATGGGTTCTCCGATGATTTCTCCAACGGACATGCTCGGATTCAATGAGGCATAGGGATCCTGGAAAATAATCTGCATGTTGCGTCGTTCGGCCCGGCGTCGGGCTTTACTGTATTTGAATAAGTTTTCCCCTTCAAAAAGGACCTCGCCGGAGGTAGGCTTTTGCAGACCCAGGACAAGCCGACCGGTGGTTGTCTTACCGCATCCGGATTCGCCCACCAGACCCAGGTTTTCGCCTTTACTTAAGTGAAAACTGATATCGTCCACCGCATGCACATATCCGGTGATCCGGGAAAAGATGCCGGCATGAATGGGAAAATATTTCTTAAGCCTTTTGACTTGCAGTAGTGTGTTCTCTGTCACCATGACGGCCCTAGTTAATCATGCTAAACCACCAGCCTTCTAAATTACTAGGCTTCAGCATTTAGGCGTTTGGTTTCGCTATATCGGCCATTTGTTGCCGATGTTTGTAATCTACGTTTTTTCCATTTACGACAGATACTCGATACCCGATGCTGGATAATTCAAAATTAAGGATAACATCATTTTTCAATATAAATCATCAGCATTAAATTTTGTTGCCTCAAACCTCCAACCTCAATCCGCGAAGCGCCCATCTTTACCCTTCTTACCTTCTCATCTTCTCAGTTTCTATCCTTTCAGCGTTTTCAAATGACTCTTTGTGCGTCGGGTCATACATCAGGCAGCGCACCCTGCGTGCACCTATAGCGTTCAGTTCCGGCTCCACCTGGCTGCAAATCTGTCCTGCGAATTTGCATCGTGGATGAAAGCTGCAGCCTTCGGGCAGGTCCAAAGGATTGGGCACCATGCCGTCGATCACCTCCAGTCTGTGTTTGCGGTTGTCGGTAATTCTTGGGATAGAGTTATAGAGCGCCCGCGTATAGGGATGCAGCGGGTCCTTGAAAATACCGACCACGTCGCCGTATTCCATTGCCCTGCCGCCGTAAGCCACCACCACATTATCGGCCATTTCAGCAATAACGCCCAGGTCATGGGTAATCATCATGACGGCCATGCCGATCTCCCGACGTAACTTCCGGATCAGTTCGAGGATTTGGGCCTGGATGGTGACGTCCAGGGCGGTGGTGGGTTCATCGGCGATCAGCAGCTTCGGTCGGCAGGAAAGCGCCATGGCAATCATGGCCCGCTGGCGCATACCTCCGCTGAGTTGGTGTGGATACTCGTCAATGCGCTTTTCCGGAGATGGAATACTCACGAGTTTGAGCATTTCGATGGCCTGCCTGCGTGCTCGGGGCTTGCTCAGCTTCTGGTGGGTGATAATATTTTCCATGATCTGATCGCCGATAGTTAAGACCGGGTTCAACGATGTCATGGGCTCCTGAAAAATCATGGAAATCTCGTTGCCTCGAATCCGCCGAATCTCCTCCGCGCTCTTTTCCAACAGGTTGTTGCCCTCAAACCAGATCTCGCCCGAAATGATTTTTCCGGGCGGTGAGGCGACCAACCGGATTATGGACAGCGCGGTGACGCTTTTGCCGCTGCCCGATTCACCGATGATACCCAGGATTTCGCCTCGGTTCAGCACAAGGTCCACCCCGTCCACTGCCTTGGATATGCCTTCGTCGGTGTAGAAGTAAGTTTTAAGATTTTTTATTTCAAGCAGCAAATTATTCAAAATGAATGAATCCCACCGCATAAATTTTGGATTTTGGATTTTAGAATTTGGATTTAAAGTCCGCCTCTCTCCGAGCTGTAAGCTCTACGAGCAGGAAGCCGGCAGATCAATTTAATAAAAAATGATAGAGCAAAGCGATACGACAAATCCGCAATCCAAAATCCAAAATCTAAAATTGCCCAAAAAACTGATTTAACGGAATAAAAATGGGATAAAAGTTAAGAGCCACGTTATACGTGAATTTCATCACCCCAGGTCAAACCCCCCTCAATTTTGGGTCGGCGATATCACGCAATCCATCGCCGAGCATGTTGAAGGCCAGTATGGTGACAAGAATGGCCAGTCCGGAACAAATGGAAATCCACGGAGCACTGATCATGACGTCTACGCCCTCCTTGATCATATTGCCCCAAGTCGGGGTGGGCGGGGCCACGCCCAACCCCACGAAGGCCAGGTTGGCTTCCAAACGGATGGCAACACCGACCCACAGGGTTCCCGCGACAAATAGTTCGCCGAAGATATTGGGGAAGATATGCCGGCCCAGAATGCGGGGCACATGCAAGCCAATGGCGCGAGCTGCCACAACATATTCGCTTTCGCTCAAAGACAGAAGCTGTCCATGGGCCAGGCGGGCAAATCTGGGTGTCATAACCAGACCCAGGGTGATTACCAGGTTGAGCAGATTGGCCCCCATCACGGCGGTGATGACAATCGCCAGGATCAAGTCCGGAAAGCACATCATCACGTCGATGCCCCGCATGATCAGTGTTTCGACCTTTCCCCGGTAGTACCCGGCAACCATGCCCACGATGGTACCGGCCACCATTCCGAATAAAACCGAGGCCAGGCCTATAATCAGTGAGATCCGGCTGCCGTAGATGATCCGTGACAGCACATCACGGCCGAAGTCGTCGGTGCCCAGTTTATGGGCGGCATTCAGGGTTTCAAGGCGGATGAGGGGATCCTGTGCAAGCGGATCATAGGGGGCGATCCAGGGCGCAAAAATAGAGACCAGGATGATAAGGAGCGTCACCACCGCACCTATCAGAGCGGGCTTGTTCCTGCGAAATGTAAGCCACATCTTTTTTCGAACAGACAATTCCTGCGACATGACACCCCTTTATTCCGATATTGAAAACTTGGTCCTATGGGCCTCCGGCTCGTAGACCGTACGGCTCGGAGAGCCAGGTCAAAGATTTATGGCTCTGCCATAGAATTTATAACGTTGATCAAAATCCGAAGCACGAAATCCGAAATTCGAAACAAATTTCAATGACCGAAATTCAAACGACCCAAACGAGAAAACGCCAGTTTCTATGATCACATCTGTTTTTGTCATTAGAGCATTCGAAATTCGGATTTGTTTCGGATTTCGATATTCGAATTACGAAATTACGAAATTACGTAAAACCGTTAGCAAATTATCCCTTCTGGGGTTATCATAAAGCCCGGCCCTCCGGGCCAGGATTCTTTACTTATATTTGATTCGCGGATCCACCATGGCATAAATCAGGTCGGTCAGCAGGTTGATAAAAACGACCATGCCCGCATAGATCACCATGACCGACTGCAAGGTGTTATAGTCTCTCTGTTTGATCGCCCCCACCATGAGTTTACCCAGGCCCGGTCTGGAAAAGACGATTTCCACCATCACCGAGGAACCGATCAACACCACGGCATATAAGCCGCCCAGGGCCACGATGGGGATCAGGGCATTTCGTAGGGCGTGCTTATAAAGGACCCGCCGGTCGGTAATACCCTTGGAGCGCGCGGTGCGCACATAGTCCTGCCCGAGGGTCTCCAATAAGGAGGACCTGGTCATGCGGGTGATGTAGGCCATCATAATCAGGCCGAGGGTAAGCGCCGGTAAAAAAAGGTGGCGCAAATTGTCCAGTGGATCGGATAAATCTCCACCGCCCACCACTGGAAAAAGCATGAACTTGATTGAAAAGACGTACATCAACAGCACGCCCAGATAGAAGGCGGGGATGGAAAGACCCAACAGGGAGAAAATCCGGTTGAAATAATCGATGAAACTGTTGCGTTTGACGGCAGCGGATAAACCGAGGGGAATGCCGAAAACATAACCGAACAGAATGGCACAGAAGGTTAACTCCAGGGTGTAAGGCAGGTCATTGGAGATTTGCTTGGCTACCGGATAGCCTGTGATCAGGGATGAACCCAAGTCGCCTTTAAACAGATTACTTATAAACCTGAAATATTGTACCCACAGGGGGGCATCGAGTCCTAGCTTCTCGCGCAAGGCCTCCACTGCCTCCTTGCTGGCGTAATCGCCCAGGGCGGCCACGGCCGGGTCGCCGGGTAACACTCTCACGAACACAAAGACCAATGTCAAGACCACCAACAGGATGGGTATGCTCTGGAGAATTCTGCGGACGATGTAAATGAACATGGCCTGAGTCTGTCGCTCCGTCCCCGCTGCGGGAGTAGTTTGGGTGGCAGCCCTTCAGCGGGTATTTCACTGAAAGGGCTGCCGTTGTTGCATTTTAGGACGTGTTCTAATGAGCAAGAATTCTGGTTTTTTCAGTGATCTGAGGGGAATAGGTGCTCCAACTGAAAACCAGAGGATGCCCGAGATCTACATAGGACTTCATCGGGAAAACGTACTTCAGGCGGATGATCGGCACCACGGCCGCATGATTCAGGAGCTGGATCTGGGCCTCTCGCCATATCGCACTCTGCTTGTCGGCGTCCAGCTCTAAGCGAGCCTTTTCGATGAGATCATCGATACTGTCCACCTTGCCGTCGCCGTCGGCATCCACCGTACCGTAGTGTGAGAAGTTGGTGTCCGGCTTCAAACCGCTGACCACCACGGAATCGGAGTGGTAGAATCGGGTGAGAAATACGTCCGAGTTAGGACGCCAACAGGCATAGAGCACCATGGGGCTGGCATCATCGCGGATCAGACTATGGAAAGCAGAGTGATCCACGACCTTCAGTGCAATGTCGATGCCCGCCTTTTTCAGCTGAGCCTGGATCGCTATCATGGGCTTGCGGTAGCTGGTGGCCAGCTCGGAGATGATAACTTCCGCTTTGAAACCTTTGGGAAAACCCGCCTCAGCCAAGAGGGCCTTGGCCTTGTCGATATTATCCTCGAACAGGACCCCTGCCTTTTCAGCGTCTTCTTTGGTCGCGGCGCCGGCCGCCGGCGGGGCCATGGCGGCGGAATAGATGGGCACGGCAAGGCTGCTGCCCATGAAAGCGGCTACCTGTCCGCGGGAAATGGCATAGGCCACCGCCTGACGAACCTTCAACTTGTCAAAGGGCTTTTTGGTCATGTTCAGGTGCACCATCTGGGTTTCACAGGGACCAAAAGGCGTCACTTTTACTTCAGGGAGGCTGGAAATCTTGTCGACCCATTTTTCTTCATTCTGGCCCTCAATAACATCCAATTCACCGGTTCTGAGGCCCAGTTCGCGGGAATTGACGGACGGCATGTACCGAATCACGACCTGCTCAAGGATCGGGGCACCCCTGAAGTATTTCGGGTTTCGGACCAGCACGGTCTTTTCGCGCGGAAGATAAGATTTGAACATAAACGGACCGGTACCCACCGGGTTGGTCTTAAACCAGTCACCGCCCTTGGCCTCCAGCGCTTTTTTCGGCACGATAAAGCCGCCGGCATACGCCGCAAACTTGGCCAGAAACAGGGTCTCGGATATCGGGTTTTCCAGGGTAATGACCACGGTATTGGCATCGGGTGCCGAGAAGCTGATGCCGTTGTATTCACCGGCATAGGATGAATGCTTGGAATCTGCGGCTCGCATAAGGGAGTAAACCACATCCTCGGAAGTCAGTTCATAGCCATCGGACTGGCCCGGGAAAGGATGGAAAAAAACGTCTTTCCTCAGCTTGAAGGTCCAGACTTTCTTGTCCCCCGAGACCGACCATGATTCCGCCAGATCGGGTTCAGGCTTGACCTGGTTGCCGGGGGAATACCGGACCAGACCGTTAAAAATCGGGTCCACGGTGCTCCTGTCGACGGTCGTCGCAGCCCGGTGTGGGTCCAGACTCTTGCTGTCTCCGGCATCAAAGGCTATCGTTAAAACCTGCTTTTTGGCCAGTTTTTCAGCAGCCAGGGCGCTGGTGAAGCCGGTGAGGGCGAAGGCCAGGATAGAGATGAACAAGACGGCAATGTAACATTTTTTCATAATTCTCCTCCTTTCTGTGATTCGTTTAAAAAGTTCATCTAATTGCACGATCTTGGGTTGTAAGTAAAATTTTATGAAGGTAACCCAACCGGGAAAAAAAACAGAAATAGAAACCCATGGCATCCCCATAACGAAACCCCATTGGATTGTCAACATAAGTTCCCGGGACAGGTCAGAGCTGGGTTGGTGAAAATATGCTAAATCCGTTTTTACAAAGCCATCCCGTTTTTATTCCTATGGAGGCATTGGCCATAGTTTGGGATTTTAGATTGCAGATTTTGGATTTGCGGAATCGCTACGCTCTATCAACTTTGATAATCTCGTAAAAAGTCAAAATTCTCGAATTTAGATCTAATAACCTATTGAAATTACTATATGTAAAATTTTATTTTTGTGCTTTTTGTGCCTTTTTGTGGCCACATCAACTTTATATAATAGGCAGAATTCCTTAATTCAAAAATCCAAATTCAAAATTTATAATGAGCCTCCTCCCGGTTGCGATTATGTAATGCTCGCATTTGTGTCCCCTGCGATTTCAACTACCATAGAACAGACCACAATAAACCCCAATGTTGCAACGTAAAAGCTGAAAAATTGACGTCAGCTTTCATTTTTCGGCCATCTATGTTATATGAAATCCAGTATCCAAGGTGAATGCTTCCCCTTTTTTTACCTTGGTTTTGCACCGTTTTTCTGAACATTCAGACCTCTTAATTTACTATGAAAATAGCTTATTTTATTTTGTAAATATGGGATAAACCCATATTTATAACCACTTAACCAATCAACTAATCACCCAATAAACGATATCCGAACATTGGGGTTTTCAACCAGGAGTGCCATCCATGACCGAATCTGCCGCCTGGAAAATTGTCCTGATCGATGATGAAGAAGATATCCGAGAGGTGATGACGCTTACGCTCGAGGATGCGGGATACAGGGTTGCATCCGCACCCGACGGTGAATCCGGCCTGCAGATTTGTGAGCAAATTTCCCCCCAGATTATTATTACCGATATCCGGATGCCGGGAATGGATGCAATCCAGGTGCTGGAAGCCATCAAAAAGAAAAATCCGGATATCGAAGTAATCGTGGCCACTGCCTTTGGTGAAATGGAGCTGGCCATCCGTGCCCTTCAACTGGATGCCTCCGACTTTATTACCAAACCCATCAGCGATGAGGCCCTTTATCTCGCGCTGGACCGTGCCCGGAACCGTTACACGTCCCGTAAACAACTGAAAGACTATACGGCTTTGCTGGAAAAAGAAAAGGCGGATCAGGTCCGCATCCTTCACCAGGACAAATGCTGTCCCTGGGAAGACTGGCCGCCAGCGTGGTTCATGAAATCAACAACCCTTTGACCGGAATTTTAAATTACCTGCAGCTGATGGTTCGCATTTTGGGCCGGGGCCCGCTGGCGGAAGATCGCAGAGAAAAATTCCAGCGCTATTTAGAACTGGTGGAAACCGAAACCAAACGGTGTTCTCAGATCGTATCCAGCCTGCTCAGTTTTTCGCGAAAGTCTGAGCCGTCTTTTGGAGACGTTCAATTAGAGGAACTGTTGCAGCGCTGCACCATTTTAAGCCAGCACAAGCTGCAATTGAGCAACATCCGACTCGAATCAAATATTTCAGCAAACATTCCTGCCGTGAAAGGCGATTTCAATCAGCTGCAGCAATGTGTCATCAATTTAATATTTAATGCGATTGACGCCATGCCGGATGGCGGGACTTTGAATCTTGAGGGACGTTACGATGGGCAGAAGGGATGGGTGATTATCACCGTCAAGGACTCCGGTTCGGGAATTGCAGCTGAAGATCTTCCTCATATCTTCGAACCGTTTTATACCACCAAACAGGAAGGTTATGGCGTGGGGCTCGGTCTTTCAACCGTTTACGGTATTATGCAGCACCACAACGGAACGGTGAATGTCGAAAGCCGACCCGGGCAAGGAGCGGCTTTCATGCTCCAGCTGCCGGTATCCGTACCCAACCCGGACAAGCCGGGATTGAATATTGACGATTGAAGATTTATGGTATCGCTTCAGGCTTCGCCTTCGGCTACGACCCGACAGGTCGCTCTGTCTTTTCTAAAATAGACAGAATACATTACTTCGACATTCGACATTCATTATTCGACCTGCCCGCAATGCCTTTAAACCGTTGTGAGGCAAATTTAACAAATTGATTTAAAAATCAATGATTACACCAACCCAACGCACTATGCATGGCAGGCGGGTATTCGCTTTTTCAGAGTTTCTTTTTCGATTAGACTGGCCGTTTTTTTGGTCAGCGGCGGCGCTCATGTGAAACTACATTTATTTAGACAGGATTTACAGGATTATCAGGATTTATTTTGGACTCGTATCTCTCTATCCTGTCCATCCTGTTGATCCTGTCAGAAAAGGGACTGTCTATGTCGTTAAGTTTTTTATTTGATTAAACTGGCCGCTTTGGCAGCCAGCGGCCGGACTGAACAGCGAACCGCAGAATATCGAATATTGAATATCGAATTTCGAAGGATGGAAACGCTTCGCTAAATCTTTTTTAAAACAGACAGAATACATTCATTCGACGTTCGATGTTGGACGTTCATCAGTTTCTTTTTCGATTTGACCGACCGCTTTTCAGGCCAGCGGCGGCGCTTGTATGAAACTACGCCAAAATGGCACGGTTTCTTGATGATTAAATTGGCCGCTTCGATGGTCGGGCCTGGATTAAACAGCAAACAGATTGAACGTCGAACATCGAACGTCCAACATCGAACGTCGAATATTGATGACGCTACGCTTTATCTAATTTTAAAACAAGCGAATCACGCTGAAGACGTGATCTAAAGACCGCAGCTTGCAACGAGCCCTTCGGCAAGCTCAGGGCTTGAGCACGTCGAAAGCAGCCGAATCGAATTTCGAAGGGAAGCTTCGCTCGTGCAGCGCTTCCAGCCCGTAGGCTTCTATCCCGTATGCTTACGCATCGGAGGCGCAAGCGCTTGCGCCGGGTGTTGCTCGGTTCTTTTAATAAAATTGACAGAATTCATTATTCGATGTTGGACGTTCAATGTTCGATGTTCGACGTTCATCAGTTTCTCACAACATGTTATCAGGTAAACCTCCATAAGGGCCTAAAATTAGCGAAGTTAACAATTTGTTGTTATCGCGTAGCTAACGCTGACCGTTGAACATATGAACCCTCTTGAAAACTCAATCGGACAATTTGAAAATAGCATTTCCTGCGATCAGTGGTTAAATATCCTGGACGAGTTGAACATAGGTGCGTTCACAGTGAACACCCAGCGCAAAGTATCCTCGATGAACCTCAGCGCTCAGGCGCTGATGGGCATGAAAGACACGGAAGCGATTGGTAAAGATTGTCGGGAAGTGTTCGTCGGTGTTCCCTGCATGGCTGCATGCATGTTCAAAGGACCTGCTGCCACGGTTACTGATGAACCGATAATTCAAATCCGGGACGAAGAAGATAAAACCCACCTGGTAACACGGATGGCAACCCCTGTTTTTGGCCCCGACCGCCAGACGGTCGGGTGTTTAACCATCCTGCAGGACCATTCTCCCATCGCTGACCTTATCGACCGGATCCATTACGAAGAACGAAGTTTAAAGATCATTCTTGATAACCTCGATGTCGGTATCTTTACGGTGGACCGGGGCGGTCGCATTACTTTTTTTAATACCGAGGCCGAAAAAATTTCCGGTTATAACCGCCGCAAAGTTCTGGGTGAGCCCTGTACGACTTTATTTGAAGGCGCCGGAGCCCAGGAGGAGATCTGTTTGCTGAAAGATACCATTGCCGACGGCCGATCTCGCAGCAGCCGACAGGGAAAAATGACAACTCGAAGCGGGGTGAATATCCCGATCCGGGCCAATTATATGGTGCTTCGAAACGAGAAGGCAACGGTGGTGGGCGGCCTTGTAACCTTTCATGACCTGACCCTGGTTCACCAGCTCAAGCAGGCCGTGAGAGATCTTTACACCTTCCACGATATGATCGGGAAGGGACCGGCCATGCAAAAGATTTTCGAAATGGTCAATGTGGTGTCAGCCACCGATGCGACAATACTTATCGAAGGCTCTACGGGAACCGGTAAAGATCTGCTGGCCAAGGTGATTCATTCCGCCAGCAGTCGATGCGATAAATCACTGGTTAAAGTCAACTGTGCGGCCATACCGGACAACCTGCTTGAATCGGAGATGTTCGGCTATGTCAAAGGCGCCTTTACCGGGGCTGACCGAGATAAACCCGGCCGCTTTCAAGAGGCGGACGGGGGGACCATATTTCTGGATGAGATCGGTGACCTTCCCCTGTCCCTGCAGGCTAAGCTTTTAAGAGTACTGGAAGACAGGGAATTTTATCGCCTGGGCAGTCATCGCACGGTTAAGGTGAATGTTCGCATTCTCTCTGCCAGCAACCGCAATCTGGAAAAAATGGTGGAAAAGGGGCAGTTCAGGGAAGATCTTTATTACCGCTTGAACGTATTTCGCATCCAGCTTCCCGAGTTGAAAGATCGCCGCATCGATCTGCCGATTCTGATTGATCATATTTTAAGACATCTTTGTGTCGCCAAAGACCTTCGGCCACCGGAAATTTCCGAAAGTGTTATGGAGATATTGTTAAACTACAATTACCCGGGCAATGTCAGGGAGCTGGAAAACATTCTGGAACATGCGTTGATCGTCAGCCAGGAGGATATCATCCAGCCAAAGCATCTTCCTGACTACTTACAACAGCGCACTGCCCATCGAGAAATCCCGCCGGATGATCGGGGGAGGTATGCAGAGACTTCAGACAACGGCGAACGCAAAAAAATTCTTGCCATGCTTCAGCAACACAACTGGCACCGAACTAAGACGGCCCGTGGTCTGGGGATGGACCGCACAACCCTATGGCGGAAAATGAGGCGATACGGCATTACGTCTAAATACCACAGCTCTTAAAGGGTGCAAGTTAGGGGCAGTGTTAGAATTTAAACCTGCACCATGCTATTCGACTGGAGTTCTCGAAAATATGATTTTAGAATACGTAAGGAAAAATGAATGACAGCCTGACAAATTGTAATATGCAGCCACCAGATAGCTGTTGCAACCTTCTTAATCGTGACCAGCCTGGCCTCGAAACCGATTCGATATATCTGTAATTTATTTAAGTTTTTTTTACTGGCAGTGTACTGATGAAATTACCCGGTTATAAAATTTTAAAAGAGGTTGCTAAAAACCGAATAATCACATTGGGTGAAGCCAGAGAACTATTTACAACTGATTTTGGCGATAAAAGGGACTTTTTTGCGTTGGCCTCACTTTACACTGACCGGTATGTCGATACCTCATGGAAAAGAGAAGAGTGTAATTGGGATACTGACAAAAATTCATCGGTAGCCGAAGAATTATATTTGATGTCACTTGGTGCCGGAAAACACAAAGTCAATGGAATTCCAGAATTTGTCAACGAGCAGGATTATAACATTGAGTATAAGATATATTGCACTGCGAAAACCGATCTGTTTTTTCATGAACAACGATCAAAAAGAATTGAAAGGATTATCGTTCTATTAATAGGAATAGTCGTTGCAATTGTTTCGGCGGCAGGAACCGCATATTTTACTAATCTAATCAGCAATTAACATGGTGTTGCACTGGGATTCGGTGACTGGCGACGCCTGGCTCATAAGCACCGCCGTTGATACCTGTTATATCTTTATTTTTGAAGCCTTTTTTAAAAATTATGATATCAACCAAAATTTTGGCGATTTTTAAATAAAGCTGCGGCTGTGTTATCCAAAAAATAGAGTTGCTGAAAATCAAGATTTGACTTGACAACCACCAATTATGGTATCTGTACTTTTACCAGGGTTGTGGTTACATCTACATATCTGTAATCCTGGTGATTTTGAATGTATTCTCAATTTATGTGCAATCGGGCTGATATTTGGTTTTTGACAGGGGATATCTGCAAAATTCATATCCTTATCCCAACCACAACATATAGGGTATCCCCTAATTTGACATCAAACCATATTTACGTTATTTCGCTTTTAACCATTAAAAATATCTTTCATAATGATTCAAACCGCTTAATACCTATAGTGGAGAGCTTGAAATGCAATGCCCGCAGTGTCAGTTTGAGAATCGTGAAGGGGCAAAGTTTTGCAAAAAATGCGGAAATAAATTTGAGTTTTTATGCCCATCATGCGGTCATCCCTACCAAGAAGACAGCATATTTTGTGATGAATGCGGCAACAATTTCAAACCAGCGATAGATACTTCCAACGAAATTTCAGAGACTGAAAGTCTGCCTTTTTCACCTCCCGCAGATAAACCGTTCAACGATGTTGGCCCTATCCCGGGTGAACGAAAGCACGTTACAGTTCTTTTCTCAGATCTTACCGGATACACGGCCATGTCCGAAAAGCTGGACCCGGAAGAAGTCAAAGAGATCACCAGTCGAATCTTTGGCGAAGTTTCTAAAATTGTGGCCAAATATGATGGTTTCATCGAAAAGTTTGCCGGCGATGCGGTGATGGCAATATTCGGGAGTACCCGCGGTCCCATGAGGACGATCCGATCAGGACTATCAAAGCTGCCCGTGAAATCCATCAGCTGGTGGATGCAATCAGCCCGGCTGTAGAAAAGAAGATTGGGCAATCCATTTCGATGCACTCCGGCATCAATACCGGGCTGGTGGTGACCGGTGAAGTGGACATGCAGAGAGGCACACATGGTATTGCCGGGGACACCATTAATCTGGCTTCACGTTTGAGCAATCTTGCGAAACCGGGTGAAATTCTGACCAGTCCCCAGACGCATGAACTGATTACGCCCTTCTTTGAGACAAAGCCTTTGGAAGTCGTGACTATTAAAGGAAAATACAAGCCGATTACTCCCGATTTAGTGGTGAGAGAATTGGTAGTTCATACCCGATTCGAGACAATTGAGCGGCGGAGGTTTACGGCTTTCACCGGAAGAAGGCAGGAGTTGATGACACTCCATTCCTGTCTCGACAAAGCCATGACTGGAAATGGTCAGTTCGTCACAGTTGTCGGTGAGGCAGGACTTGGAAAGAGCCGCCTTGTCTTTGAATTTCGGCACAGTATTGATAGAGATCAAGTTACAGTATCACAGGGACGCTGTCAATCTTATGGGAGCAATGTACCGTATTTGCCATTTCTCAATGCTCTAAAGCACGGATTGCATCTGGTTGAAGATGATAGCCCTTTGAAGTTAGAAGAAAAAGCTGTCTCAAATATTTTAGATATCGACCAGACACTTGAGCAATTCCTTGCTATTTATTTGCACCTACTTTCCATCCCGAGCAAGGACCAGCCCCTTCCCAAGAATCTCCATGGTCAAAAGCTGAAAAATTGTATTTACCAAGCCTTAGCCACATTAAATATTCTAAATTCTAAAAGGCAGCCAATGGTGTTAATTTTGGAAGATTGGCACTGGGCTGATGAGGCATCAGATTCGATGCTGAAACATTTGGTCAGTATGATAGCACCCTATCCTATGATGGTTGTAGTTATATATCGTCCAGAATGCACTTCAAGCTGGTCTAATTGGAGCTATCATACACCTATCGTCTTAAAACCTCTAAATAGCCAGCACATTGAGAATATCACTAAAGCCATTTGGGGAGTGGATTATCTACCGGATGGTTTTGCTTCACTGATCCACGAGCATACTGGGGGTAATCCTTTTTTCATTGAGGAGGTTTGCACGACTCTAACGGAGGAAGGAATGGTACGCCTTCAAGGTCGCCAAGCGACATTTATGCGCTCACTCGAACAGCTTTCGTTACCTGCAACTGTACAAGCTGTGCTCAGTGCCCGGTTGGATAGGTTAGACCATAATGCGAAAGAGGTACTTCAGCTGGCTTCCGTTATTGGTCGAGAGTTTGCCTTACGCATCCTTGAGCGAATATTTAATTCTAATGATAGGTTATCTATGTCGTTGGAAACTCTAAATCTCCAGGAACTGATTCATCAGATTCGTCTAATTCCAGAAGTTGAGTACATGTTCAAACATGTAATTACCCAGACTGTTGTTTATGAAACCTTGCTCCTAAAACGGCGTAAAAAATTGCACGCCACGGTTGGCCAGGCAATTGAGGAACTTTATTATGAACGTTTGGAGGAGCAATACGAGAATTTGGCCTATCATTATTCGAACAGCACCAATACCGAGAAAGCGCTGTATTATTTGGAGATGGCCGGGGACAAGGCTACACGTGTTCATTCTTTGACAGAAGCACGAAAACATTATGAGAATGCTTTATCATTAATCAATGCTAATAAAGAGAATCCAGAACATCAGCAGAAATTTATCGATCTTACATTGAAGTGGGCTGAGGTTTCACAATACGCGCCTTCTGATAGGATTAGAGAGGCTTTGAAACTGTCACTCAATTTTGCCCAAGAATTTGGAAATGAGGGATGTATCGCTGGAGTATCTTATTGGATAGGTAGATTTGCCTATATGCAAGGTGATTTTACCGAAGCACTGCCCCAGGTTAAACAATGCATTAAGTGGGCTAAGGATCGAAACGACCAGGAACTTTTAGCAACTTCTTACAATTTAATCGGCCGATCTTGTTTGTACACTGATGAATATACAAAAGGTATTAGACATATAGAAGAGGGTCTTAAGTTGATCAAGCCCTTTGGAAAATGGGACGACATTGTCTATTCTAGTGCTATATTGGGCTTAATGTTAGGTCTAACCGGCAATTTCAGGAAAAGTATAGAAACAATTGAAAGCGCTATCGAGTTGGCAAAAGAACATGGGATTTTAACCTTTGAGGCCATGGCATTTGGGTATTTGGGATCGGTCCAATTCTGGTATGGAAATTGGCAAGAAGCAATAGCTAACTGTTCTATGTGTATTGGAATTTCAAAAAGACTCGACAATTCTCTACCAATCATTTGGGCTTCTTTATTTAAGGGCGCGGCTATTTTTTATTCAGAAAGCCAGGATAAAGGGCTAAGATTTATGCGTGAAGCTATTCAAATGTTAGTAAGAACGGATTCTGTTTTAGCACTTCGATTTTTTTACTCCCTTTTCGCTGAATGTCTTGCAATCCATGGTGGTGATCTGGAAGCAGAATCTGTGATTCAGAAGGCTCAGGCTCTTAATCAATCTGGGCAAAAGTGGGGCGAAATAATAAGTTGCCGAACACTGGCGTTATTGGCTGCAACAGAATCACACCCAAACTGGAATCAGGTAGAAAGCTACATGGGGAGAAGCATCAAATTAGCAAAAGAGAGAGAAGCCCATCCTGAACTCGTTGTCAGTTTATTCCGTTATGCAGATCTTTTAAGTCAAAAGGGGGACAAAGATCGTTCAGAATCATACTGGAAACAAGCTCGAGATCTTGGCAAAAAAATTGATTGCAAGATATTTGACAGACCAGATTCTAAGGCTTGAGGAAGAATTGACTAAACTTTAAGCTAAATTTCTTTTAATTTTCTTTGCCATATATTGTGGTATCCTCAATAACCACGGGATTGCAGATATCATCTCCTAGTATCTGCAACAAAATCGCACTTTCCAAATTCTCCAACGTATTTGCAAAATATTCGACCCTTAAAAATTGCAGATACTGTAAACAAAAACCAACTATCTGGCGTCCTAATTTTTTGCAGATACTTAATAAGTGTTTTATCCATAGTCCCGCCAAATAAAAGGCCAAAACCTTTGATTTAGTTTTGGCCTCATCAACTAATCAGAATTTGACATTCCGGTGCGAGATTATTGATAAAACGGCAATGTACGAAGCCGAGTTTTGGCACGGAATATGCTATATGGGTAAAGTATCCACTTCCTATCTTCAATAA
>PVMK01118793.1_pt1 | contig 18135 bp, 24 predicted proteins | sample 1853481 | NCBI WGS metagenome assembly PVMK01 (sample SAMN08533507, study PRJNA380276) | Marine sediment metagenome, whole genome shotgun sequencing project. | reverse complement strand
GCACAACCGCCGCGGATTCTGGCCTGGCCAGGTCCTGGTGCAGTACAACGAAATCACTCCGGACACTATCGACAGCTTCCATTTTCATGGAGATAATCGCCGCAATCCCCTGACAGCCATTCTACCGGTGCCGCAAGACAACAAGGCAAGAGTGTTGATTCAGGGTCGCTACCAGTCGCATCCCCAGTTACAAATATTACAGCCGCGTGCCGTGATGGATGAATTGCTGGAACGGTATTTGCAGTGCAGCGATATGTGCTGGTGGCGATGGCGCTGGTGGGGACGGCCACTGGGGCGGTGGTGTTGCTGGTATTCCTGCTGTCCCTGCGGGCGCGGCGAGCGGAAATGGACACCATGTCCCGGCTCGGTGGCTCCAGGGCAGCGATTGCCAGCCTCATGCTGGCTGAAATTGTGCTTGTGCTGCTGTTCTCCGTCGCATTGGCCGCCACGCTGACCGGCGCCACGTTAATCTGACCGCTGCTGCAGGCGGTGGTTATGCGATGAAAATACTACTGGCTATCACCGTGCTGCTGCTTGCCGGTTGTGGTGTTGAGCGCGAGGCGTCCGGCACCCGGGTGGTCGCAGCGGATACCGGCGTGCCTGTGATCTATACAGTCAATTACCCATTGGCCTGGATGGCGCAGCAACTGGCGGGTGACGCCGGCGCGGTGGCATTCCCTGCACCCGCCGGGATTGATCCGGCGCTCTGGCAACCGGATGTGAATACCGTGTTGCAGTACCAGCGTGCCGACCTGGTACTGCTGAACGGCGCAAACTACGCCAGGTGGACAGCCTATGTCAGTTTGCCGCCCAGTCGACTGTTTGATACCTCGGCCAGTTACCGCGATCAGTTGATATCCGTGGCAGCCGCACCCGTGCACAGTCATGGCCCTGGCGGAGAACACAGTCATGGCGAACTGGCGTTTACCACCTGGCTGGACCTGGAACTGGCACAGCGGCAGATGCAGGCAGTGGCCACCGCCCTGCAGCGCCTGTTACCAGCAGAGTCAGCGGCCATTGAACAGCGGCGTGCGAGCCGGCAGCGGGAACTGGGCAGTATGGACACCCGGCTGACGGTATTGGGGCAACTGCTGGGCAATACGCCCGTGCTGTACTCACATCCTGTCTACCAGTATCTGCAGCGCCGCTATCAGTTCAATGGCCGCGCACTACACTGGGAGCCGGACCAGGTCCCGAGCGAGGCTCAGTGGTCAGAGTTGGAGGGCATTTTACAAGCTCATCCCGCACAGATCATGCTGTGGGAGGCGCAGCCCCTGCCTGAAGTCCAGGCGCGACTGGCTGAGTTGGGGGTCAAAACAGTGTTGTTTTCACCCATGGGAAATCGCCCTTCCTCAGGCGATTTCGCTTCTGGCATGACAGCCAATATAGACCGGCTGGAGCAGTTGTCCGGTATCGACGCTAGGAGAAAAGGCCAGCGGCCCCACACTCGATGAGCAATTGACCTTCAAGACTGGCCGCACGATGCTGCTGGGCGCGCTGGTAATCCTCATCAATTGGGATGGCGCCAAAACCGTGCATACCTCCCATGTCGTGAACTCCACCCAAAACAGCGCGAAATGCGGTACTAATCAACTCGGCGATGTCATTTCAGTGGGTTAAAGCCGAGCAAAACGGCAAATAATGCAATAGCAGTAATAGATTTCCGAGTGGCCAAGTGTAAGTTTCCTGTGAGTGAAAAAACACTAATAATAGCGGATTAGCCTGGTCAGATCCAAGACTACGCCACTCTGGAGAGCGTCCGCTACGGCGGGTGTGTCTCATTAGAGGAAGCCATCCATTCCTGAAAGTCGACTCGGTAGCGTTTGGAAGTGCTCGCCCATACCCTGCGGCCACCAGGCTGGCGCATCATCCACTTCACAACGCCAGCGCGTGCAACCCATGTTTCGTGCTCTAGCGCGCCGGCCTTGTACTGGACGAAGAGATTCTCCGTCGATCGCAACGAGAGAATAAGCCAGTATCGATACTGCTCGAATTCGTCCTCGGTGAGGCTGTCAGGGTCATCACTACCTATCCGAATCACGCGGGAGAGGTCACGATCACGAGCCGGCAGTTCTATGATCCTTTGAGAAGACTCCATGGCGGTCTGCAGGGCCGCAAGCCGCGTTGATCGACTGTTCGAGCGAATCTCGAGCGCGACGTAGATGAGTGACACCACGACCGCCACCGCACCGATGAATTCTCCGAGACCACCAAGTTGCTCGAGCGTCATATGATCCAACCGTCAACAGTAAATTATACGAAAATTAATTCCGTTGGAACACCAGGCTCCGCGTTTTAATGAGGGTCCGGTATGACTAACAGTGGACCCTCTTCACATGATAACCAAAATGTCGGAACTGACAAGCGCTAGTGTAACCTTCTCTCTCTACCAACGACATACATTTGGCCCGGATTCTTGCGTCGGTCGAAAATCCAGCCAGAACGTCTCCCATTTCCACTCCCGCAGCCAGAGCGAAGGTCAACATGGCGGTAAACGCCCACCCGGCGGCTCGCATTTTAATATTGCTCCGCAGAGATTCCCGAACCACCCAGTACGCAACACCAACCAGAAGAGGGCTCTTGAGTAACAGCGGCGCATGCATCCCACTCCATGACCACCAGGGATCACCCAGTTCATGTACCACGGGTACCATGTACAAGATGGCGAAGGTCTTGAACTGGTCCGGCGACCTGCGCGAAGCGAAATAGGTTTTCAATCTTTCCATGTCAGCTCAATACTCTGCCCACCTGCGCATAGAATCAATGATAACCGCGGTTCGGTCGGGTGAAGTCATGCCGGCCTGCTTCCCGCAGACGCAACTATCTCCAAACTCGGCCCTTTTCCAAAAAGGCCGCCCAATGCGTACAGGCCTTCCTGTAACCATTTCCCTTTTTGGTTACGAAGATATACAGGGTGCCCGGGAATATAAGTCTTCAGCTGACGTATACTAAAGCCCTCTGACTGAAGCATCTGGCCGATAGTCTTTTGGCAAAAATAATTAAGGTGAAAATGCTGCGGTACGGGCTTTCTAAATACCCTATAGCGGTGATTTCCCAGAATTTTCATCGCTACCTTTCGAAACTTGTCCTTCAGAGAATAAAACTGGTTTGGTACTTCAATCATGATCGTGCCGGAGGGCTTTAATACACGAAGACATTGGCCGAGCATAGCGCGGGGATCACTAAAGTGTTCGAAGCTATGTGTATATACCGCATCAAAACTGTCGGCTGGGAGGTCAGAGAGATCCCAGTAATGTACGGTCTGGACGTCGATTGAGAGGTTGTCCCTGGCAGTCACTTTTGCGCGGCAGCTGATTTATCCGTTTCAGCAGATATTCCAGGCGCGATGAGAGCGGGTGCAATGTGCTCCGGGCGGTCGATCCCCGATGGCGTAAAGCGCAGATGAAGCGTCTCAGGATAGGCCTGTTTATACAGCATTTTCCGCCGTACATCGGGGGTGCTGAAATACAAGCCAAACTACTCGCGGAGGAACTGGTCAGACAGGGTCACCGGGTGGAGATCGCGACCACCCGATTCAGTAGGGATCTTGCGTCCAGGTCTGCGCTTGGCACAGCTGTAGTCCCTGGGAGTAGATATGGGTCTGGCAATTTATCTCGTTACATAGTGAATCCGCGCCATACCAGGGGCATGCAAACCTGACATTGACGCCTGCAGATTGACTGCCATCCCGACCGCCACCCGGTCACAGCTCAGGTGCCTGTCGATGGCCAATGTGGAGAACTCAGGCCAGAACCTCCACCGAATCCCCTGTCCGTAGCTGGCCAGTCTCCTGATACAGCAGGTTTTGCCCAAAGTAGATTTGACCATTGATTCGCCTGAAACTCGCCAGTGTGCGGTTAATATGGGGATCACGCTGTGCTGTTTCCTGGATAATCGAGGGAATGACACAGCGTGAACAGGCTTTGGCAACGTCGAACTCCATCTCGCCGATGCGAATTCGACGCCAATCGTCCTCGGCGAAAGGCTCACAACCCGAGATGACCAGATTGGGCCGAAAGCGGTTCATGGGTACTGGCGCAGGCAACCTGCAATTGAGGTCATCCAGCGAGGCCTGTGAAATGAGCAGCAAGGGAAAACCATCTGCAAACCCAACGGTTTCACCCTCACTGGCGTAGGCGCCATCGACTCGCCTGACCGTGTCCTCAGGCATGAACACCAGTCGACACTTCATTGCCAAATGCCCGGATAGCCATGCGGCCGCGTTATCTCCCGCATCCAGAGAGATCACCAGGTCGTCCCAGACACGTACCTGGCGGCCAGGAACTCCCACGCCAGGCACGGGGACCGTAATCGTTGACCCATCGCACTCCAGGCGTATACGCTCTTGCCCCGGTGCCACTGCGACCTGCGCCATCTGCGGGACTTCGCGCTGGGTAACAAAGCTACCCGCCGCGTTCACTACCATCCAGCGCCTGTCCCCCTGCGGCCCGAATCGATCAACCTTTATCGATGAGAGACTGATGCCGGCAAAGGATTTAACGGGATAAATGGTGATATCAGTCAGTTTCATGCTCTACCTTCAGTCTGGTGCCAGTCAGGACTAACACGGTGTACACCGGCGGCGGCGAGCGAGATCTCCAGGCGGATTGCCTTCTGGAAAGAGTGCGGGTGACATAGTTGGAAACAGGCTTGGCCGGGGATTAATCGGAGCTTCACAGATCACCAATGGCCGCCAGCACCCGCTCCGGTTGAGAGCGAATCTGGTAGTCATCCGCCTGGTCTATCCAGCGCACGACACCATCCGCATCCACTAGAAAGGTGGTGGGAATTGGCAGTGGTCCAAGCCCGCCGGGGTGTATATTCCTCTCGTTGCGAATATCGTACAGAGTGGTCACTTTGAGATCGGGATCCGAGAGCATTGTCGCCTGGATACCGTGTTTACCCCGACCGGCAGCAATGGCCCCGGGCTCGTCTGTAGAAACGGTGACAATACGAATGCCCCGCTCATCAAGTTCGGGTCTCAACTCTTCCCATCGCCGTAACTCGGCGATACAGTAAGGTCACCAGTGGCCGCGAAAAAACTTGAGCAGAAAAGGGGTGCCTTTGAGGGATGCCAGAGAAAACATCTGACCTTGCTCATCGGGCGCAGTAAAATCAAGAATGGGGTGACCCACGGCCACCGCGGGCACTCCTGTCACCTGCTTGCTCTGGGCTCTTAACACAGCGTTGAGAACACCTACCAGAATAGCGATTACGGCGCCGATACTGCCTGGCCAGCCACTGCCTTCGGCGATAGCATAGATACCCATAGCCATCGCGGCGAGGAATAGGGCCATAAACCCACGACGATCGCGCGGTATGTTGACAGCCTTCACCCGTCGAAACCAGGCGACCATGCCACCAATCGCCAGCGCTCCGGCCAATAGTCCCCACGTATCTGCGGTCATAAACAATAACTCCGAATCACCGAGTTTCAGTATAGCCCATTACTGCTGATAGAAGATCAGGAAGTGTTGCGTACACCTTCCGGCTCCAGCTGATGGCTAATATCCCCAACCAGGGTCGGAGGCTGTCTCTTTCATAACTCTTCGCTGCCAGGTACTCAATTCCCCTTCGAGGGAGTTTTTCACTGCTGTGTGCAAAAATTGATTGAAAAATACTAAGCGAACGATTGACTGCTCCAGGTCGGGAGCTGCAGTCAGGCCGGGTTCACCACTTTGGGTTATTTGACAGCTGTGACTGAAATGCTTAAGTCGGGTGCTCCATATTAGGGGCGGCAAACAGCTCCTATATCCCATAGTGGTAAGTAAGGTATGTCCGGATGTGAAATGGGAAAGAAATGGCCCCACCCGGTTGTTTCGTATTGTCGAACAAGTTCGGGCGTGCCGTCGCCGTCGTCGTACTGCCAAGTTTCGATAAGGACTGGTTCGTCATCCCCGATCCGGTCGGAGATTGGCGACGTGCACTGTCTAGAATTTGTACTCGATATTAGCAGAAAATATATCCAGGTCCATCCGATCGACGTCGCTATAGCGCTCCCATTCCAGCCGGGCGTTCCAGCCCCGTGACAGGTCTATATTTGCCCCCGCGCCGAGCAACAGGCTGTCGCCGCGCAGCGACTGTCCGCTGCCGCCTCCGAGATCGTAGTGATGCAGACCTGCACGGGCAAAAGGCCTGACGGGGCTCCGCTCGGCCAGGGTGGTACCGACTGAAAAGCCGGCCACGGTTGAAATTGCATTGTCCGCAAGGCCGGTACCGAGAAAACTCTGGGTGTAGAGATTGCTGCTACGCTCGGACAGCAGCGCCATCGGATTGATGTCGGCGGAGAAACCCTCCAGACCAAACCGGGAGCTCAAGCGGAATACTCCAAGCGTGGCCAGTGACTCCTCGGTGGGCGGTACTGGCTGCAGATTTAGTTCTCCCGCCGGAAGCATGTATCCGGCGCGGGAGTATATGCCGCGCGAATCGTCGGCAGCTGCCGGCGATGAAGCGATGACGATCAGTGTTGCTATTGCTATGGCCTTGTTCGACTGTCTCACGTTCTAACCCCCGGGTTCCGTTCAATCCTCGCTCGTTACTATGCAACGGTGGGGTATAATTGCACATGGCCCTGCGCGTCAATCGTATGGCCGTGGGCGCCACGACTCCCGGTACAGGGGCATGGGTTAGGGCAGTGCCCCTGGGTTTCACCTCATGGACCTCAAACCATTCGTTGCTTGTTTGGTGTTTTTCAAATGCGGAATAGTGGGCGAGACAGGCCGGCGCAAAAGCCTTCGAATTCAACTTGAGCAGAGCTGCAGGGAGCAAAGCCGATGGCGATCAAGAAGATCACGAATATGATACTGAGTGGCCTGTTATTGTGAGTTGATATAGCCGTCATTCGGTGAATGGCTCCATATCGAAGATGTTGGACTTTCCCACATTAGGTGATCCCATGGGGGGCGAAGAAGATCGTCAGAAAAGTGAGAGAAAACCCCATCACCTTCCCCTTAGATCAGCACCCAAAGAAAAGCGGCGAAAAAAACAAATATGGCAACGGTGGCGACAACCATGAGGCTTCCTCCTTTGCATACTTTTGTTATCGTTCTTTTATGTTAGATCAATCGAGAAGCGGTGGAAATGCTTGCACATACCACATAAGGGGCAGAGGTGGTAGTCACCAGCTGGAACAGGGTGGTGCAAAAGAGTATTCGCAGCATGATGCTTCCTTCGATTAGAGTGGGGTGATTTTTTAATGTGTGCCGGCTGATGACTCGCTTGCCATATTGCTGATATTACCGTCTGCGATTCACCACCAATGCGCCCAGCGCAACGCCCACGATATTGGCCAACAGGTCGAATGCAGACATTTCCCTGCCGGGGATATAGGACTGACTCAATTCGATTAAGCCACTGTAGGCGACGATGCCAAGGCACATATAAAGGTAGTGCCGCTTGTTGGCTAACATGCGGTAACCGAGCACTGCGAATATGTAATACACAAGCAGGTGAACGACTTTATCGAGGTGCTCCACGCTCTGGTTGCCGCCCGGGAATAGCGACGTGACCGCAACTATGCCGGCGTAAACAATAAAAACTATAGTGTGCATGAGATTACTTCAGGTGGCTGAGCAGTTAGCCTACCGCCCACCATCATGACGCGTACTGCATGGCAATCCCGGTTAACCGGTCGGCTTGTTTCTCCATGCGCAGCAGAGCGCTCAGCACAAGATCGACCTGGCTGGAGCCAATGGCGCGCTGGCGTGTATCCTTCAGGCCCACCGCCCTGCCCACGTTATACAGCAGCCAGCTGACCCAGGCGCCCTGAATCGCATCAGAAGCCGCCGGTATCATATCTTCTACGATCAAGCCGCCGGCATCTACGTAGGCCCGCAGAATAGTCGTGAAAGGCCGCGCGTCAAAGTTGGCGGTGATGCCACCCCAGTCCAGCGCCTCCAGTAATAGCTCGTATGTCGGGTTCAGGCGCCGGGCAGATTCCCAGTCAATCAGCAGCGGCTCTCCCGCCTCGTCCCACAGGACATTTTTGTGATCCAGATCGCCGTGACTGATCACCTGGTGTTCCTCAAGGCGCTCGAGCGCGGGTGCGTGTAACTCTACAATCCGCAACAAATCATCCAGCCGGTTCTCGAGAATATCGCTGTAGCGTACATTGCGCTGTCTAGCCAGTTGCACCAGGTCTATCACCCGCTCAGCGGTTACCGGGAAGGCAGGCACATCCCGCAGTTCCGGCACATTGATATTACTGCGATGCATGTGCGCGAGCGTACTAGCGACAAAGATCGCGTGATGCTCCTCAATACCATTCCTGTGGCAGGCGGTGGCATTGGTCCAGGGATAAACAAGGTACCCTACACCGTCCAGCAGCTGCAGGTGTTGTCTATCCACGGCAAGCGAATACAGCGCCGGAATTCCATGCCGGGAAAACTCCTGGGCAGTGACCTCGGTGGCATTTATTTGCGCAACGGTGGCCACGTCCTTCATGTCCATATCGTCCGCTAGCTGCTTAATTGCAAAGCATCCGCTTTGTGTTTCCAGCCGCCACATACAGTGGTGAAAACCACCGGGCACCCGGCTCACCGTTCCCCGGAATACGCCCAAGTCAAACAGGCTGCAAAGCCGTTCGATATGTACAGGGTTATCGGATAGAGCTTTAATCACTGGAAGAACCCCCGTAGAATAAGGCTACAAGGGAGCGCCTGTTCGGGGGGGATTGGCCCGCTCTCGGATAAACCGACCCCCTTCCCGGGATACCTTGCTCCACAAACATGCGATACTCCTGATTAAATACATGCGCCGCCATTAATCCGCCTGGCACCTCAGTGTTTGGTGATTTTATCCAGGTACCCCATAGCAAAGGCTGAAACAACAAAGGTTATATGTAAACAGATGTACCAGTAAATTTTGTCATTAGCTATATTTTCGGCATTCATAAATATTTGTAACAAATGGATAGAAGAAATAGCTACGATTGATGCAGCGACTTTATTCTTAAGCGAACTGGCATCCATGGTGCCGAGCCAACTCAGCTTTTCGGTATCCTCTGATACGTCAATTTTTGAGACAAAATTCTCATAGCCAGAAAACATCACCATGACCAATAAGCCGCCAACTAAGGCCATATCGACTAAACCGAGAATAACCAGAACCAGATCAGACTCAGAAATAGAAAGGATGGTGGGGAAAACATGAAAAACGTGCTCGAAAAATTTAATCATAAGCAGCAACAAGGCAAGGCTTAAGCCCAAATAGACAGGCGCCAATAGCCAGCGAGTTGCGTACATAGTGCGTTCAATCAATTTTTCCATGACAAAGGAACCTGTTTTCCCGGATTGTTGTAAAAGATGCGAAGGGGGCAAACATTAAACTAACATATTTCATCTTGAGCTGCCCAAATTGCACCTGTTCAAGAAAAAGAAAAATAGAAGTCCCCTCGGAATTGATAGCGATGTGACCGCAACTATGCCAGCGTAAACAATAAAAACCATAGAGCCATTCAGTTATGGGCTAATCTCAGGTAAGCTCTCCTGCGGGAGTTGGCTGATCATGATCCTCACGTGTATGCCCTGGAGGCTTTACTGACAGAGTGAAGTCTGATCGGGCAGTATAAGCAGTAAATCGCAGCTAGAGATTTTTGGATTTTTCAGTCGTCAGCTGGCGTACCACCCTAATACGCTCATCAACAGTCATATTTACGATCTGGGCAATCAGTTCGGCCGTGTCTTCAGGAAAGAAAATCTCCGCATCACCCCGCTCCAGGCCAGTAAGAATAATTTTCGCGGCCTCCTCTACTTGCACGGAGGACTCTACACTGAAGGCGTTATTTTCGATCATGTCGGTGGCTATAAATCCCGGGTATATCCCAGTAAAAAGAACGGGGCTATTGTCCAGTTCGGCTCGCAGGCCATCAACCAGCATCCGTGCGCCGGCTTTGCCCGCATTGTAGGCGTGTTCATAGGGACACCCAACAAAAGAGCCAAGGCTGAAAACCAGCGCGAGATAGCCGCCGCCCCTGGCTTGCAGGTAGGGCACCAAAGCTGAAACAAAAACATAATTCGCGGTCAGATTGGTGTCAATTTGGTTCCTCGCAATACGCCAGCCCAAAACTCGAGCTTAATGACGATGGCTCCGACTACGTTTATGACGATCTTGGTAACGTTTTGGGGGGCATTCGTACTCCTTATGTGGACGCACCATCGGCGATCCTGCGTGGAGAGGAAAATCCCGGCAACAGCTTTTGCTTCCTGTTTGGGACCACTGCGTTGTTCCGTGCCGAGCAGATGGCCAGCCTCTATACGGATGAAGCGGGTTTTGTTGAAGCGGTCAGGGATGCGACTGAGGATGCCGTGGCGGCTGATTTCCTATTGCAGGAAGACGCCGACGCTATAACCACCTGGGCTCCGCAGCAGTGGCGATCTCAATGCCCAGCATGCTAATAGTCATGTCGATCTCCCATCCGAGGTAAAGGTCCATCAGCTTAAACCTGGTATCCAGTTTTGCGGTGAATCGAGCCTGCTGAACGACGAATGAGATAAAATTCCCGGGCAATTATCGCTATACTAGGCCGCTTGTAATGACTTACCGGAGCGAATCATGAAGAACTTTTTTGCCAGGCTGGGCACTGTCTTGGCTGCAATACGCGTCTGGACAGTTAACCTGTTCACCCTGTTCCTGTTGATCTACATCGTGGGTGGGGCGATATACCTGCTGTCCAAGCGGCCCGGCAAGGTCGATCCGGCCGGCAAGGTGCTTATCCTCAATCCCGAAGGCATCGTACAGGATCAGGAAGTGTTTCCCTCTGAGTTTGGCTTTCCATTCAATATACCTTCAGAGAAACAGATTCAGGCGAGAGATCTGATTCGTCTAATACGCGCAGCGGCCGCCGATGAAAGACTTGCCGGCGTGCTTCTGGACTTCAGCAAAACTGATTTTTCAGGCCCCAGTACCGCGCTGAATGTTGCCAGGGAACTTGCCGCTCTGCGCGAGGCGGGCAAGCCGGTGATTGCTTACAGCGAAGTCTTGGGCACCAGTGCCTACCTCATGGCTGCACAGGCCGATGAAATCTACGTACACCCCTCGGGTGCCCTGGCAATCAACGGGATTGGGGGTTATCGGAACTACACCCGGGAGCTGACCGACAAGTTGAAAATCACCATCCATAATTACAGCCAGGGCGATTACAAATCGGCGGTGGAAGGGCTAACCCGTACTGAAATGTCGGATGCCGATCGCTTGCAACGGGAGGCGATTTACGGTCCGATCTGGACAGCGCTGAAACTGAGCATGGCCGAGGCTCGAGGTCTCGATCCACAGCAGTTTCAGGACCTGGCGGATGATTACAGCGTGCCCATTATTAGCGAGGGCGCTTACGATGGGCTGGCCTACGCTCAGGCGCAGGGCATGATCAGCGGCACCCGCACATTCCCGGAATTGCGTTCCCTGATGATTGAGCGCTTTGGGAAATCCGAAGACGAGGACGACTCGCGGGAGACCTACCCGCATATTGGCTGGAATGCTTACTTTAATCAACTGGAGCCGGAGAATGACGGTGCGGAGGATGCGGTGGCCATTGTTTTTATTGAAGGGGTTATACAGCAGGGCAGGATGGGGCCGGGCGTTGCTGGCTCCGATGACGTCGCTCCACTGATTCGCAGGGCTCATGAGGACGACTCAACCCGTGCCATCGTATTGCGGGTGAACAGCCCCGGTGGTTCTATTATTGCCAGCGATATTATCCGCGATGAACTGGCCGCAGCGAAGGCCAAGGGCATTCCCGTGGTCGTATCAATGGGAGACGTGGCGGCATCTGGCGGCGTTTGGATCAGCACGCCCGCAGATACAATATTCGCAGAGCCGACTACAATCACCGGCTCCATTGGCGTTGCCATTGCCTTCCCAACGCTGGAGAACGTGTTCGAATATATCGGCGTTAATTTTGACGGCGTGACCACAAGTGAACACGTCGGATGGGGGGTTTACCAGGGTGTGAATGAAAAACTCGATGCCATTTTTGCCCGCTGGGCCAGCAGCGCCTACCAGCGCTTTATTGACCAGGTAGCAAAGAGTCGCGGGAAAGATCCCGAGTACATTCGCTCAATTGCCGGCGGTCGCGTCTGGCTGGCACCCAAAGCCCTGGAGTTCGGCCTGATCGATGAACTTGGTACCATGGAGGACGCCATCACCTACGCGGCTGCACAAGCTGAATTGGGCAGATATCGGGTGAACTACGTGGTCAAGGAAGTCTCGCCGGCGATCGCCCTGCTAAGGGCGTTTTCGTTGGGCGCAGCCGGTGGGGTCACCAACTCCTACAATGTATTTTCCGATCGGGTGGCCAAACTGCTGGCTGTGGTGGAGGGCCTGGGGCAGCCCAAGGCTACGCTGCTTTGTTCTCACTGCCTGGTTGAAATGCACTAGTTCATCTATGGAGCCTCCGCCAGCGTGCTCTCCAGGTCACTCGCTGTCCAACAGAGTGGTGGGCCATCAACATTACCTGCATGGATAGCGAAGCCAATGATGCGGCGGGTGTACTGATCCATGACCACCATCACCCAATGGCTCTTCAACAAAATGGATTCGCAGCTAAATAGAGCAATGCGCCACAGGCTATCCTTTGCGTGGCCAATGGTGGTTAGCCATGAGGGGCCGTTACTGCCGGGCTGTGGCGGTAAGATCCACTTACCTCATTGCATCAGTGTCCTGAACTGCATCCACCACACGCAAGATTGCAGATGCAATTTCAATCGGGACTTCTTCCTGCAGAAAATGGCCGGCATCAGTCTCAGTCACAGGTGCATTGGGGAAGTTCTCCTTCATCTTATCAAGCATCTTACCGAGGATTAGGGTCTTTCATGCCCCAGACAATCTCTGCGGGTATCTCCAGCCCCACGACATATTGATGGGTGAAGCGCATGCGTTGCGCACTCTGATGATTCGGACCATCGGGCACCATTCGCATCATAGCCAGTGGCGCCTTTCCATTGCCACTACCCAGTACCGGTCGGCTGTAGAGATTGATAATTTCTTCAGGAATTGACGACGGATTACCTTGCAGCCGCGGCAGTCTTGGAAACAACTGACCAAATGTTTCGATAATCAATTCGCCAAGTACCGGTGTTTTGACTGTGGAATGTATAGATGAAATGTCACGTTTTTCCGTTGGCGCGCCGAAACCAGTATTCAGCAATACCGCTCCTTTGAGTATGCCCGGAGAAAGGGCGAGGGCACCTATACCGATAGGACCACCCCAGTCCTGGCCGACATAGACCAGTTCACGCAGTTTTAATTGTTTCAGGACACTGTTAATCCATCGCATATGATTGTCGAGGGTATGCTCACTCGCCGGTATCTTGCTTGAGAAACCCAGTCCCACGAGGGTGGGCATGATCAGCCGAAGTCTATCCGTCGGCAGTTTGGCGGCGACCTTACGATAAAGGAAGCCTGAAGTGGGATTGCCGTGCTGCAGATAAACGGGAAAACCCTGACCGACCTCCAGTACATGAATCTTGATACCAGGAGCGACCTCGACCAGGTAACTCTTATAGTCGTGTGTAATCTGACTCGCAGCGTAGTTCGGCAGGGGAAATGCCTCAAATTTACCCGCGTGCAAAGTAACTGTCCCACTGCCGTATGGAGTCACCAATTCGCCATCACGAGTAATGACCACGGCGAGGATGGTCAGAGCTACAGCGACTATCGCCAGTATAATAATTGCCCTCTTCATATGCCTTGTCCTCACCGCTGGTAGTTTGTTGCATCCAACCAGATAATCTGGTGGTTTGCCCCCACTCAGTCTAAGTCCGCTGTGATTCCGAGAATGGCGTCATATCAAAGTAATCCCGCCAGGCGGTGATGAAGTCTGTTGTGATATCCGCGTTATTCGACATACCTGGTTCCCGCCTATCATGATGTGGAAAATATTCTTGCAGAGCGTAGCATAGCAGCCCGCTATTACCCACCGACTTTCCCTCCATGGGGCCACTCACAGAGTCGGGAGGTGTGTCTTCCATAACTCTATGAATTTGATATAAATATTCTTCCCGCCACGATTCGATAAGCACACCACCCGATTATGAGTAGCAGGCACAGTGACGAACCTTTGCAGAAAGCTGAAGAAAAGTAAGGGATTTTTTCAGTGGGGCAGGGCAGGGTAAGCAAAACCGAACGTATGACGAACTGTACTGGGGCAGGTTTCGGCAGTTTTGTCAGGGCAGTAAGCTGAAGACTGGTAAGGGCAAAGTAAAACCGAACTCCGAACTTGTTCCGAGCCGACTTTGCGGCCCAGCAAGAATGGATGAAATGAATTGGCTGCCGGCCTATGGAAACCTTGCTATGCTAGCCGGATTGCGCGCCAACAGGGGTTTATTATGCAGACGGCAAAACAAGATGTTGAGCATTTGCTCCACCAACTACCAAATGACAGTACTCTGGAAGACATCCAGTACCATTTGTATGTGCTGGAGAAAATTAAGCGCGGGCAACAGGCCATCTCTGATGGTAAGCGGTACACATCGGAGGAAGCACGCGAGCGCCTGGGTCGATGGATTACACCGTAGTTTGGTCAGGAGATGCACTGGACGATATTGATGCCCTTGCAGAATACATTGCGAGAGACTCAGTTTTTTATGCCCGGGGGATTTTCCAAATGCTGGGAAAGGGTATGCTAAGTAATGGTACTAATGTAATGATCCCTTCGGGGTTATTTAGTTATTCAGTGCTTCAAGTAATTGGCCACACAATTTTCTAAGCTCTTTTCCTTTCGCCGGGGATAAACCGACGGTGCAGGCCAGTTTTAGCGGCACGTCTTTTGCCTGTTCTCGCAGTGCAAGGCCCTCATTTGTGATAGTAATGACCCGCACACGTTCATCTTCCTCGCCACGCCTGCGATCAACTAAGCCTTTCCCCTCGAGACGTTTCAGGAGTGGAGTCAAGGTGCCGGAATCCAGGTTTAACCGCTGCCCCAACTCCTTGACGTTGAGGCTAGGCTCCTGCCACAGCACCATTAGCACCATGTACTGCAAGTAGGTGATATCCAGCTCGTCCAGTAACGGACGGTAGGCTCTCACAACTGCATTTGCGGCACTGTACAGGGGAAAACAAATTTGGTTTTCGAGCAGCAACTGCAACTTCCACCGTCGGTTTTCACTGTCATCCTTACTCAGGCAACCTGATTGTGCACAAAATACGTGTAATCCGCGTTGATATCAACTGCGACTTCAGGCCAGGAGTGCACGGCGGCAATCGCTATAGCAGCAGTTCAATATCGCCGGCGATATCCCCGGGTTTCACGGTGGGCGCGTACCGGGCGACAACGTCCCCATCGCGATTGATCAGAAACTTGGTGAAATTCCATTTGATCTTCTCGGAACCCAATATGCCCTTGCTGCTCTTTTTCAGGTATTTGAACAGTGGGTCGACGTTGCGGCCATTGACGTCGATCTTGGCAAACATGGGAAAGGAAACCCCATAGTTCAGCTGGCAGAACTCCTCGATATCACTTTCGTTACCCGGCTCCTGGCGACCAAACTGGTTGCAGGGAAAGCCCAGCACGACCAACCCCTGGTCCTTGTACTCTTCATAGAGTGCCTCCAGCCCCTCGTACTGGGGGGTCAGTCCACATTTACTGGCGGTATTGACGATTAACAGTGCCTTGTCTTTATAGTCACCAAGCTTCACCTTCTTGCCACTGATTGTCTGCGCTTCAAAGTCATAAATAGCCGAGGTCATGCGAATTCTCCTAATCTGCATCAAGTTATTGAGCGTATGATAGTGCATTATTATATTGTGTGCTATATACTTGTGTCATATATTTTTATGATTGGAGCGCATCATGAGTAACAACCGGGAACTGGGCATCGTCGTTTATGGGGCAACCGGTTATACGGGAAAGCTGGTCGCAGAGTACCTCAATAGGCAATACGGCGTGGGGGGCAACGTGCCCTGGGCCATCGCCGGGCGCAGCCTGGAAAAACTGGAGGCCGTTCGCGAGGAACTGGGCCTGTCAGCCGATCTGCCCCTGGTGCTGGCCGACGCGGGCGATCCCATCTCAATAACAAGCCTGGCCGAACAGGCGCGGGTGGTCCTGACCACAGTGGGCCCCTATCAGCTCTACGGCGACGACCTGGTCGCCGCCTGTGCTGCGGCAGGCACCGACTATGTTGACTTGTGCGGTGAACCCGCGTGGATGAGGGAGATGATTGACAAACACGGCGAGACCGCCAGGGCCAGCGGTGCACGCATTGTGTTCTCCTGCGGCTTCGATTCCATACCATTTGATCTGGGTGTTCTGTTCCTGCAACAGGCTGCAATACAGACTTTCGGCACCGCTTTACCTCGGGTTCGAGGCCGGGTGCGCGGCATGAAGGGCATCTGGTCTGGCGGCACCCTGGCCAGCTTCAAGGCGACCATGGCTGCGGCGGCCAAAGACCCGGAATTGATTGCAACCCTCACCAACCCCTTTGCCCTGACACCGGGTTTCACCGGTGCCGAGCAACCGGGCGGCATGCAACCGATGTACGATGAGATGCTAAACAGCTGGGTCGCGCCCTTCGTGATGGCCACGATTAATACCAAAAATATTCATCGCTCCAATCTGTTGCTGGCGCACCTCTACGGTGAGGATTTTGTCTACGACGAGATGCTTGTCACCGGGCCCGGAGAACAGGGCGAAGCCATCGCCAAAGCGGTCGCCGAAGACAAATCCATGGCCAACGATCCCACCCAGCCGGGCGAGGGTCCCACAGCAGAACAGCGCGAGAGCGGTTATTACGATGTGTTATTCGTGGGCCAGGCCGCCGATGGCGAAACTATTGCCGCCAGCGTCAAGGGCGATATGGATCCGGGCTACGGCTCGACCAGTAAAATGATTGCCGAGAGCGCGCTCTACCTGCTGGAAAACCCCGATGTCGGATCCGGCGGCATCTCGACACCCGCCGCGGCACTGGGATCTGGACTCATTGATCGCCTGCAACAAAACGCCGGGCTGACTTTTCAGATGGAGACACTGTGACCTTGAAGCGACAAACCCTGGAACGCGACTTCTTTCGCACGCTAAACCGTGTCGTGGAGCCGGCTGTGCGCCGTGGTTTGTTCTCAACCCGCTACGCCCCCGGCAGCCTGATTGTTCTCGAAACCGTCGGGTTCAAGACCAGAACCACCCGCCGTACGCCCTTGCTCGCGACTCGCCTTGGTCGCTATGTCTTTATCAGCACCGCCCGGGGCGAGCGATCGTTCTGGGTCAAAAACCTGCAAAAACAGCCGCGCACCAGCTATTATCTCGGCGGCAAGGTGCGGGGCGCCAAAGCCTTCGTCATCATGCCGGGTAAACGCTACCAACGACCTGGGTCACTACCTGCCCCCATTGGAAGAATTACTGATCGACTCGCGTCCCTAACGGAAAATGGCTGGGCCTTCGCCGTTTTAAAGACAGATGCCCGGATTTAGACCAAAAGTTAAATATAGAAGAGGGTATCGCCAAGTTAAAAGGCCGAAATTGCTAGAATCGGCTCATGAATACTTATAAGCGCCACCGATTCCCACCGGATATCATCAGCTATGCCGTCTGGCCCTACTACAAATCTGAGGGTCCGTGCGTTCGTTGAATGGAGTAGGGGGTGGCTTGAAGTACCAGGGACAGGTTGAGGCGATCCGTAGAAATTAACTTTTCGGTACCGTTAATAGGGGTGTTGTTGAAATTGCGGTCTATACTGAGCTGGTAACCTTAAACAGGAACGCTCCCAATGGACACCTCAAGCCATACCATGGCCGCTCTATTCGCCCAGCTAGGACTGCCCAACAGCGAAATCGCCATGGACAATTTCATGCAAAACAACCACCTCCCCATGGAAATTCTCCTGGAAAGCGCCGCCTTCTGGAGTGCTGGGCAGGCGCAGTTTATCCGAGAGGCAATCAGCGAGGATGCGGACTGGGCCGAGGTAGTGGACCATCTCGACGCGCAACTGCGCGCCGAGTAACGGCAGACTGGTTGGTAGATTTTGGAGATCGGTGTTTTACTTTGTTCGTCACATCCAGGAGATGATCATGAAGAGCTTTGTTATCGTAGAGTTTCCGGCAGCGGCGGGAAAATTGGAAGAGTTGGAGGCCACGCTCAAGGTGGCAGCAGTCGATACAAGGGCTTTCAAAGGCTGTATCTCTATAGCAGCCTTTATCGAGCAGGGTACC
>PVMK01123979.1_pt1 | contig 18138 bp, 12 predicted proteins | sample 1853481 | NCBI WGS metagenome assembly PVMK01 (sample SAMN08533507, study PRJNA380276) | Marine sediment metagenome, whole genome shotgun sequencing project. | reverse complement strand
CCCAACAATGAACATCCCGGCGTGTTCGCGCAAGATATTTTTTAGACCGGATACCGGGTTATTCTTAAACCTGTCATAATGAAGCTTCTGGGGGCACCGGTTTTGCGCTGTAACCGGCTGTGGAAAATGGTAGAGCGTGAAAAAGGGAGCATTCTTAGTTTTTCAGTTCGCGGGGATTGATTTGATCGAGATAATTTAAGCTGCTTTTTTTCTGTTTTCTTAATTCGGCCTTAACCGCTAACCCAATTTTCTGAACCGTGTAAGGCTTTTTGACATACTTTCCGGCCCCAAGCTGCTGGGCTTCTTTAACTCTGTCTGTTTCCGAAAATCCGCTGGCGATAATTGCCTTTTGCATCGGATGCAACTCAATGATGCGCTTATACGTTTCTAAGCCGTCAATTCCTGGTTGCATGATCATATCCAAAACGACTAAGTCTGCCGTTTCTTTCTTTAGAAACTCAACTGCTTCTTTGCCGCTTTTTGCTGTTTTAACGGAATAGCCCAGTTGAGACAATATTTTTGAGGCAATTTCTCTTTGCTCTTTTATATCATCGACCACCAGGATTGATTCTCCATTACCCTGGTAATCAACGGATTTTTGGATGTGTTGATTTTCTGTGCTTTGTTCTCTTGTCACCGGAAAATAGAGCTTGAAGGTGGTCCCCCTTCCCGGGTTACTTTCGACATGGATGTATCCTTTGTGATCCTTGACGGTTCCCCACACGACGGCCATACCCAACCCGGTTCCACTTCTGCCCATTACTTTTTTCGTATAAAATGGCTCAAATATTTGACCGATCTCCTCCTGAGGTATGCCAACGCCGGCATCAGATACCGTTAAAACCACATAATCACCCTCTTCGACATCATCGTAACCTGTTATAGGTTTATCTACATATTGATTTTCAGCCTTTATTAGAACCTGTCCGCCTTCCGGCATGGCTTCGGCAGCATTCGAGACTAAATTCATCATCGTTTTTAAAAGGTGTACGGGAGATCCTTTTAAATTTAAAAGTGCGGAATCAAGATGCGGTTGCACCTCTACCAGCGGGTGAAATGATTTTAATTTTGCGAACTGCGGGCTATCAAGATACTCGGTTATAATATCATTAAGATTCACAATTTCGGAAATGGAAACACCTCTTCTTGCCAGGGTTAATAAATCCTGAACAGTTGCAGCAGCCTTTTTGCCGGAATCCTGAATGGTCTGAATGGGTCCAATGAGTGGACTATCCTTGGGAAGGTCCATTAATATTAAATCCGGATAACTTACAATACCGGATAGGATATTATTCAGATCGTGAGCGACACCTCCCGCAAGGGTACCGATTGCTTTCATTTTTTCGGCCTGCTGGAGCTTCTTTTCTAATTTCTGCCTCTGCTGTTCAGAGCGTTTTCGTTCTGAAACATCCCGCATTAGCCCTCGAAATCCAATAATCTCACCCTTTATGTCTTTAATGGGAGAAGCGGACAGGTCAATCGTAATGACCCTGCCGTCTTTCCAATTAATATCAAGATCCGCCAGAACTAATGGTTTGCCGGTTCGGCTGATTTGATTAAATACTTGAATTATTTTTTCCACAGTTTCCGGACCCGAATATTGCTTATAGCTGATACCCATTAATTCTTCGGCAGAATGCCCCATAATTTTGCACAATGAATTGTTGAAAAATGTCAGATTGCCGGCCAGATCGATCTCAAAATAGCCCTCTTCTATGTTCTCAAGGATGTTACGATATTTTTCTTCACTTCTTCGAAGGGCATTTTCAGCTTGAACCCGTGAGGTAATATCTATTATGGAGGCAATACTCCTTTTGGTATCCGGAATCATGCTGGTCTGAATAAAAACATTCTTGGTGCTGCCATGTTTGTCTACTATCTTAAATGTGTATTCAGAAGGATAATTACCATTTTGCTTTCTTCTTGCTTCATGATACCCCGCTATTCTTCCAAGGTCTTCATCGGCCACAAAGTCGCTAGATTTCATTTTGCCTTCAATTTCTGCTTTTGAATATCCTGCCATCTCTTCAGCTTTTGCGTTTATCTTTGAAATGGTCATATCATCTTCAACAATGATAGTCGCTGTCCCTGTGTTCTCAAAAACGCTTCGATATTCTTTTTCGTTTTCCTGCAGAGCATGCTCTGCCTTTTTACGCTGCTCAATCTCTTCAAGCAGCACCTGGTTTTTCATGTCCAGCTCCCGTGTTCTTTTTCTGACTTTAGCTCTTAAAACCTGATTCAAAAACAGAACAATCAGGAGTAACAATAAAGCACCGCCGCTAATTCCCAACAACCAGGCGATATTGACCGGCTTCGTATCTACTCCGATCCATTTGTTTATGGACTGGTAATACATAGAGCCTTTGTCCATTTTGAGTTTGCGAAGGTGGTGATCGAGGGCATCTAGGATTGCTTTGTTTTCTCCTTTTGGAACAGCAAAGTGGATTTTTTGAGGGCTTAGAATAATTGAAGTTTTGTTAATATCATAATCTCTTTCAAATTGATAACCGTAAAGATAACCGACAAGGCCGGCATCGCATTTTCCGATTTCAACAAGCTTTAATACATCATCATATTCAAAGGCTTCTATAAATCTGCTATCTATACCAAACTGCTTAACAAGGCTTCTTAAATTTAAAAAAAACACGTCACTCTGAAGGACGGCAATTTTTTTACCTTTTAAATCCAGGATGGACTCTATTCCGGAATGCTTGTTCACATAGATTTGACCCCAATTCGATAAGACATTTTCATACGTAAAATCATAACGTTTTTTACGCTCCTGTGAATACGCAATTGCTCCCAATATATCTATTTCAGCAGATTTTAAATTCTGCAGACACTGGGACCAGGAACAACTGATATACTCAATATTCCAGTCTTCTTCGTCGGCGATATGAGCGAGTATATCGGCAAATATTCCTTTTATTTCACCATCGTTATCTTTAAACAAAAGCGGTTTGTTTTGATACGCACCCACTTTAATGGTGGTTTTCGCAAATAAGTTAATCGGATTGAGAATATAAACAAGCAAAATACAACTAAATAGAATTAGAGTGTTTTTTTTCATAACCAGCCCACAAAATAACTTTGATATCGATTTGTCAGTTTATAGTTAATATGAAATAAAATTAAGGTGGTGATCGGGTTTGAACAAAGGATTTGCTCAATTTAAATATCGGCCGAATTGTCATTAACCTTAATAGGTTTTATTATACTGAATAAATTTTAAAAAGGGGAAATTATTATAAAGGATTGCGTGAAAAAAATGGGTAAAGGAGACGTCCCTCTCCCTCCTTAATCCGAGCGTACTAAAAGGGCAGTGGCTGCCTGAAAATCCGTGGACTTTTGTCAAATGTGGTGACAAAATTTACATCCTTGTATATGACCGATGACCGCAAAGAAGACTGCCCGATTGGATATCAAAATAACTCTTCGGAGTGGGATTCAAACATATACACAAAAATATTGGATTGAATTAGCACACTCTCCACGAATGCCCTCCTCTTTCCCTGTTCAACGGGATCTAACAGAGGCCTACTTGGTAAATATGTAAATTAGGGGACATGCCCTTCCTTTATTTACACACCTTTTTGTTAAGCAACAAATTGCCTTGACAACGGATGATTGCAGTTGAGTGCTTTGTCGAACAGCACTATATGGTGCCACGAATTGTTCCTGAATTTACATGCTATTGGGTAGCTAGGTGCGGCAAACGGATTGATTTCGGTCGGCAAATATAATACCATCAAAACCCGCTTGGCCAATAATACTCGTTACTAGTCAAATAACGAAAAGATGAAAAGGGAAATAATAACATGGGATTAGCGAAAAAACAGAAGACAGAAGGCACGGGAAATATTCGCGCCCGGCACACGGCTGCGATATTGAATGCTGCAGAAATAGAGTTTTCCCAAAAAGGCTATGAAGGAACGAGTATTCAATCAATTGCTGATAGGGCTGGTTTGACAAAATGGCAGATTATTTACTTCTTCAAAAAAAAGGAAAACCTTTATTTAGAAGTCATGAACCGTATCTTCTCAGAATGGGATCTAATGAACCTTCAAACACAGGAAGGGAATCCACGTGATGTAATTTCAAACTATATCGATAACCTATTCATGCTGACGAAAGTCAAACCGCAACGGAACAAGCTTATCATAAACGAGATGTTACGAGGAGCTCCAGTCGCCATGCCTCTGCTGCGTGATCGCGCATCTGATACGCTTATGGGACAGACCAAAAAGAAGTTCGAACAATGGATTGCTGAAAAGAGGGCCAAGCCTATCGATCCTATCCAATATATCTTTCTCATTTGGGGCAGCCATCATTTTTTCGCGGCATTCGAACCAGAGGTGGCCTTTCTAATGGGACGGGATAAGCTAGCGGATGACGATTGGGATCACATCATCGAACAGGTTAAAACCGTGCTATTGTCTATTTTCGAAATCCACACCGGGACTGCGGAAAAATGAAATTAACCATTGCATGACTTCGCCGGGATTCCCGGCCCCTTTCTAATCCACTGCCCGCTATTGCCTTCTCGTGAACCGATGTATGTGATACCGTCATATATCCTCGGTGCGAATCCATACATACCCGATCAGTAATTTATAGTTTCGTAAAAACTTCTGCATGAGCATGTTGGCCACTCATGGCTAATACTTACTTCGATGAAATTTTTTATAAGATTGCCGAATTTTTTTATTGACAAATGCGACATTTTATGCACCAAGTGGTGTAAAAATATGCACCATTTGGTGTGATTAGGATTGGAAAGAAGTGAATACTGTCAAACGTAATAGAAAGAATCAAAATATTTTATAAAATGGTTTTTCAGAAGCAATAATTATCATCATTAGGGTGTTGGCATGGCGTGATGTCATGTAAATGGCAAAAATGAAGATAGGGTCAAACGAAAAACGAAAAGAGCTTGTTGAAGCGGCACTTGGTTCACGACTTTTGGATCTGGTGATTCAGGATGTAAAACTGGTCAACGTATTCACAGGGGAGATTTATCGAGCTGAAATTGGAATATATGGTAAATTTATAGCTCATATTAGCGCCGATCCTGATCGACCGACCCAGAAGCCGGAGTCCTTGGATGCCAAAAACACTTTCAACGGCAAAGGAATGTATGTCACTCCTGGCTTTATCGATCCGCACATCCACATCGAAAGCACGATGATGACGCCCTCGAATTTTACTGCGTCGGTTCTTCCATCGGGCACAACCACTGTCGTCACAGATCCGCATGAAGTCGCCAATGTATTGGGAATCCAAGCCGTAAAATACATGCACGAGGCCAGTGAAAATCTTCCTATGCGACAGTATATTTTGGCGCCAAGCTGTGTGCCGGCTTCACCCGGTCTTGAAAATGCGGGAGCAACCCTGGAAGCCGAAGAAGTAGCACAAATTCTTGAATGGAACCGTGTGATCGGACTGGGTGAAATTATGGATTTTGCAGGTGTTATTTCCAACGACAAACGAATTCGAAGCATAATCCATGAAGCTGAAGAAAGAAACGGTTTCCTTCAAGGTCATGCTCCTCGGTTGACCGGAAGAAAATTATCCGCTTACCTATGTGGTGGGCCGGTAAGCGACCATGAAGTCTCACTTGAAAAAGAAGCACGTGAAAAACTGCGTCTGGGAATGTATATCGATGCCAGAGAAAGCTCAATGTCACGGAATGTGTCTGAAATAATAAGCGCCGCTAAGTCTTTTCCTTTTACACTATCCAATTTGACGCTGTGCACCGATGATAGAGAGCCTGAAGATATACTTAAAGATGGTCATATGAACCACGTCGTCAGCCGTGCCATCGAGGCCGGGCTGGATCCTGTTGTTGCCATAAGATGCGCAACCCATAATGCTGCAAAAGAAATCGGCATTGAAAATCTCGGAGCCATCGCTCCTGGATATGTGGCGGACCTGGTTATTGTGCCTTCATTGAAGGAATTAAGACCGTACGCTGTTTTTTTCGAAGGGAAGCACGTCGCACAGGAAGGCCAACTAACGGTTGAAATCCCGAAAAAGACGTTTCCCATCGAAAAAATGAACACCATCCATTTAGAGACCCCTGATGAATCCCTGTTTAAAATCGCCGCACCAATACAAAACGGACAGGTGTCCACGCGTGTGATTTCCTATCAATCATTAAATTCAAATATTACCGAATTTACAATTGAGCAATTACCCGTGAAGGCAGGTTATCTGGATATCAGTCATGATACCAATCTGAAATATGCGGCCGTCTTAAATCGCCACACAGGTTTCAGCAATTATTCGGTAGGCGTGGTTCGAAATTTCGGGACCCAAAAAGGCACAGTTGCCAGCACGATTGCCCATGATTGCCACAATTTAATTGTCGTTTATTCAACACCGAAAGAAGCGGTTTTTGCAGCAAAAGAACTAATCAGCTGCGGCGGTGGTATTGTGTGTATTTTACAGGATAAGATTCTGGCGAAATTGGAATTGCCGATTTTGGGTCTATTGTCCCCCCTGTCCTGTCAGGAGCTTTCGAAAGATATCCCGGCCATAAAAAAAGCATATAACACACTGGGTCTTACCAGAAGCAAAAATCCGCTATTACGTAACGCAGTACTTTCGCTTTCGGTAATCCCAATGGCCAGAATCACAGATAAAGGATTGGTATCGGTAATGGATGCCAGACTTGTTTCCCTGTTTGTCTGAATTTCTCAACGCCGTGAGGAGCCGGCAAGTGAAAAATGAAAGAATCAATGTGGCCTCAACGAACGTGAGCGCGAATCTTATCGATGTCGCTCTCGGAAGAATGCCTGCGGATGTGGTGATTAAAGACGGGCGGCTGGTCAATGTCAACACCGCAGAAATTAATGATCATATCGATGTTGCGATTAAAGGTAATCGCATTGCCCTGGTCGGTGACGCGGAACATTGCATCGGGGATACAACCGCTGTTATCAAGGCCAACGGTAAATTGCTTATTCCCGGACTGATTGATTCACATTTTCATATTGAAAGCACCATGCTCACGGTAAGCGAACTGGCCGGCGTGCTGGTTCCAAGAGGTGTTACTGCCATTATGCAAGATCCCCATGAGATAGCCAATGTTCTGGGGATCAGAGGCATAGAGCTGTTCCAGGACGAAGCTAAAGGTCTTCCATTAAGAGTGTATCTACGCGTTCCCGGTCGGATTCCGGCGGTTCCTCCTGAGGCGGAAACCAATGGGGCCCATATTAGTCTTGCCGAAACCAAGAAGCTTCTTCGTCGCGATGATGCGGTTGCACTGGCCGGGGATGTTAATGCCTTTTTAATTCTAGACAAGGATACGTCTCATCTTCAAAAAATAGATTATGCCTTAAGCCTGAATAAAACCGTCGCAGGACAAGCTCATTTGCTAGGAGACATGAAACGCAATGCGTTTATCGCGGGCGGACCTCAGGATTGTCACGTTTCGTATAGCGCAGAAGAAGCTCTATCAAAAATACGCAAAGGCATGCGCGTCATATTGTGCCATAGACCACGAAGAATGCTAAGCAAAGAGGAATTAAGAAAATTTGCAATTCTAGCCAAACAACACCGTCTGGATTTACGACTCTGCTTGCTTTGTATTGATGATAAACAAACAAGTCACTTGGTCCGTGAGGGTGGACTTGACTACTTAGTGCGGCTTGCGATTGAAGTGGGTTTTGATCCGGTAAAAGCCATTCAGATGGCAACCATAAATGCCGCCGATCATTTCAAAATTACCAGAGATTTAGGAAGTATTTCTCCCGGAAAGCTGGCCGACATCGTTATTCTGAATCGCTTGGAAGACATCAGTGTAGATCAAGTTCTCGTCGATGGGAAAGTAGTTGCCCAAAATGGAGAATTAACCCAAAAGCTGCAAGATTTTGCGTATCCACAATGGTCAAAAAGAACCATACACATTCAGAAAAAAATCACCCCAGAAGATTTGGCACTTAAAACTTCCACAAAACAAGGCCATGTAAAAACCCGGATCATCGCTGCCGAAACGCCTAAAAAAGTAATCATTCGTGAATTAAGATCTAAGGATGGCAAAGTGAATCCTGCAATTGATGAGGATATCTTGCCTATAGCAGTCGTTGAACGTCATAAGGCCACCGGTAATATTGGCAAAGCATTTATTAAAGGGACGGGGCTCAATAAAGGAGCAATTGCCACGTCTGTTGCCCATGATGCCCACAATATCGTTGTCGTAGGGACCAGCCTCGAAGATATGGCTCTGTGTGTGAATACACTGGCTGAAATTGGAGGGGGCTTAATCGCTGTCAACAATGGAAAAGTTTTGGGGCAGGTTGAGTTGCCGATAGCAGGTTTAATCTCCTTAAAACCTGCCAAAGTGGTGGCGGAACAAGTCGGGAAATTGGAACAAATCGTTATCAATGAGCTTGGCTGCTCGCTTAGCCCTAACCCGTTTTTTCAACTGGCAATTATTACGTTGCCAAATGTTCCCAATATTGGAATCACCGACAAAGGCCTGTTTGATGTGTTAAAATATCGAATTATTGACAACTTTGTGGAGTAAATCACCCGGAGACCGGTTTATGAATGTAACTGCTTTCAAAATTCAGAGCTGTTACTAAAAAAATAACAAAACCGCCAGGTCCCCACTGTGATCTGCTTTGAACACATGGTCGTTTCGCTTTTTAAGATCTTAATTGTAAATCCAGATAGCGTGTGTTAACCATTTACAGAGTTTTTTGGAATCATTGGGATAATGCGGATACCCACAATATTAACATCCAATTTATTGAATTTGAGACTGGGATCAAAAGGAGGTAAACAAATGAGAACCATAATAAGTTTGATGCTAGCAGTACTGATCGTTGGGGGAGGCTTCGCCTATGGTGAAACACCGGAAAAAAAGCAAATCACCGTAGCGGCCCAATGGAAGATCGGCCCCTCGACAGCGTACTGGGTTATCGCAAAGGAAAAGGGATTTTACGATAATCTTGGGTTTGATGTAAACATCGTCGGCCTCACCGGATCCCAGAAAAATATAGCCGGGCTCCAGGCCGGTCAGATTGATCTGGCCAGCCCCGCGGCGTTCGTTTTAGCGAAAGCCCGGGCACAAGGATTCAAGGCCAAAATGATTATGTGTTATGTGCCCAAGCCCCAGTTGGGTGTCATTTACCATACCAATAAAGGCATAAAATCACCCATGGATTTGGAAGGAAAAACCTTGGGCTCCGTTCCGGGTTCCGGGGAATTTCTTTTATTTCCTGCGTTTGCCAAAAAGAATGGGATATCCATTGATAAAATAAAAATTGAGCAGGTTTCGTATGGTGTTTTGCACGGGATGTTTTTCGAAGGCAAATTAGACGGTATTATAACCTTTATGCCGTATCTCCCCCGATTTCAATCAGACGGGCATAAGGTGGCCGGCTATCATTACGATGATTACGGCATCTATTTTAACGGTGTCACTGCCACGGAAAAGTTTCTGAAGGAAAATCCAGTGACTGTCCGAAGGTTTATCCATGCGACGCAGAAGGCGTTTGATTGGATTTACGAACATCCTAAAGAATCTGTCGATATATTTTTCAAAGCGGAACCCGCAACCAAAGGCGACGATCCCAAAGCCGATTATGAGGAGTTTAGGCTGGTGATGAGTACCCAATATGACGAAACCAGTCGAATAAAGGGAGTGGGATGGATGACTGATTCCAAATGGAAACAAACGCTGAAATTCACGGAAGAAAACTTTGATACCAAGATAAATTTTGCGCCAAACGAAATATACACGAATGAATTCTTAATGCCGAAAAAATAGTTCCATTGGCGTATCCGCTTTTACCTTACTTACGTACCATTAATTATTTAGTATTCTATAGACTCCAAATTGAGGGCGATCAGGATTGATATTTTATCTTCAATGCGAACTTTGGTTTGTCGTGACAACGGGTTGAAGTTAGATAAGCGATCCAGTTGCCAAAATGCAGTGGGGGATTATCGGAAATGAAATATATCGAAAAAACCAAGATTTATTCGATCCTTATTGTTTTAGGCCTGTTACTTTTCTGGCAACTCATGGTAAAGGTGTTGAATATTCCTGCCTTAACTTTGCCGTCCCCTACAGATATTATATCCGCCATCATCGGGCAACGCGCCGTGCTTTTTGAACATGGGCTGGCTTCATGCCTTGCCGTTATTGAGGGATTTATTGTGGGGGGAGCCATCGGCATCATACTGGGCGTCATATTGATGTATTTTGAGGTCTTAAACAAAGCGTTGATGCCGATTTTAGTATTCTTCCAAACCATGCCGAAAGTCGCCATTGCTCCCCTGGTAATGGTGTGGTTCGGGTTGGGCAATCTCTCAAAGGTGATTTTGGCGTCTACAATTGTTTTTTTTACGGTCATGATCAACACCATGGATGGATTGCGAATTCGACCGGAATACGCTGATCTGGCCCGGGTCTATAAAGCCAGTGACTGGCAAATCATGATAAAAATCCGTATTAAAAATGCGTTGCCGAACATATTTACCGGACTCCGCATCGGCACTACCCTGGCGGTAATCGGGGTGACCGTAGCCGAGTTTGTGGGATCCCAGGAAGGCCTGGGTCATTTGATGGTATTATATCAGGCTTATTTTAAAATACCCCGGATGTTTGCGGCGATTGTTTTACTCTCTTTCTTTGGCTATGTGTTTTATGAGGCACTAAAGCTAATTGAGAAAAAATTTCTACCCTGGTACCGCGAGGAATAGGGAGGGCTAAAGAGATGGCCGATTTTGTTTCGATAAATAATCTAACCAAAGCGTATCAGACAGAGAGTGAAACCATCACAGCCATAGAGGATATTTCCTTTGACGTGAAGCGGGGAGAGTTCATCACCATGGCCGGACCGAGCGGCTGTGGAAAATCCACGCTTTTACACATAATCGCTGAATTGCTGGAACCTACAAGGGGAACTATCAACATAACACATTTGAAATCTGAAGAAAAACAACTGAGTGAGCTGGGATTGGTTTTCCAGCAGCCGATATTATTCCCATGGAGCTCCGTCATTGATAATATCCTTTTCCCGCTCGAATTGCTTGGCCGAAAAACGGGTGGGCGTGAACGCGCAATGGAGTTGATCGAGCTTGCAGGGATTAAAGGGTTTGAGGAAAAATGGCCTCACGAATTATCCGGCGGCATGCAGCAGCGGGCCTCCATTTGTAGGGCGCTTATCTCGAATCCATCATTATTGTTAATGGATGAGCCATTCAGCGCCGTTGACGCCCTCACGCGTTTGAAACTTACCACTGATTTACAGAGAATCTGGGAAGAAGAAAAGATTACGATTATATTCGTGACGCATAATATTGAAGAGGCGGTAACCCTGGGAGATCGGGTGCTTGTTTTGACGGCACGTCCAGGTAGGCTTATTTGGGAGGAAAAGATTAACCTGCCTCGTCCCCGAGATCGAAAGACGACAACCACAAAAGAATTTCAGGATCATTGCGGCACAATCTACGAAAAACTGGGATTCTAAACTATTTTTCATTTAAACACTTTGGCCGGGTTATCGTGTCAACCCATACCGGAATTTACGCCGTGGCTGCGCGCATACGCTTCCAGTTCTGCAAGGTATGCGTGCTTGTGGTTCTCATCGAGCCATGATCCCATGAAGGCATTACGCATAAATTGAACCATTTCCTCAGCTGAATAGCCCGTTCCCTTCTGTACCCCAATCATAGTGTTGGTCAAATAGCGGCTTGCAAACTCTTCGGGATCATCCGTGTTGATGGTTACCGGCAGCCCAAGGTCAAACATCTCTCGCATCCGCTTTAACCGTCGCGGGCCAGGATCCGACAGACGCCAGGTGGGACACACCGTCAGGCAAATATTGTTTTCCTTAATCGCTTCGACCAACTCCGGGTCCTCTATGCAGTTAACGCCATGATCAATGCGTTCTACCCCCAGGACATGAATGCACTGGCGAATATGCTCCGGCGAGTTCTCCTGATCCACATCGCAATGGGCTGTCAGGTGATAACCTTCTTCTCGAGCGCGACGATAGAAATCCTTAAACTTTACGGGCGAATTATCTTGTTCAAGGGAGTCAAGGCCAACACCGATGATGTATTCACGATAGGTAGCAGCCAAATCGAGCAACCGCATGGCGTCTTCAGCAGGCCGATCGCGGTTTGCGCACATAATAAGGTAACTGGAGACGTTGTACTGCTCGGCACCTTTTTCACGACCTTGCTGGAGTCCTCCAATCACTTCTTCAAAGGAAAGCCCGTGTTGGAGATGCACCTGAGGATCGAAAAACAGCTCAACATGACGGATATTTTCTTCCCGGCATTTCTTTAAAAACGCCAAGGTGATGTCGTGAAGATCTCGCCCTGTCCGAATTACCCGGACACAGTTATAGTGATACCTTAGGAAATTAGCGAGAGCCGGTTCGCCGTAGTCTTGGGCAGCCAACACCTCGGCTTGGGAATCGTAGGGAATGTCGATGCCATTCCGCTTGGCCATCTCAAGCAGCATTTCAGCCTGGATCGTGCCTTCGATGTGCAGGTGAAGCTCGGCCTTGGGCATGTGGGTAATAAAGTCTACTATGTTGAGCATATGTCTGATGTCTCCTTTGGCTGCTCCAATTCGTCTGTTCGAAAAGGAGGCTGCTTTATGTAGACAGTACTTTCGATTAGCCTCCGGGATCTGTGGATGCCCTCGACCGTTTCGAACTTTGTTTTGGTATATTGCATCTTTGATTTTGTCAATGGAGGGTAAAGACGGCCACGTCCAGAATAATCTGTTCAGTCGGATCGTATTCTTCAATAATTGATTTATTGCTAAATCCTTCCTAAACTCCGCTGAGATTTTATCATCGACGCCAAAGATGTACGAAATTAAAGCCGCGCGCATCCGCATACCGGTTCAGAAAAACGGGATGTTGTTGACTAAGTGGACTTAAGCCAATAGGATAGCGGCGGCAGTCAATCTGAGAGGTGGACCTTACCGCGACAAGCACAAAAATAATCATCAAGGGACGAATTATCTGAAAACCAAACCATTTACCGCAGTCTGCCGTGGTAAAAAACATTTTCCAAGGGGTGGATTATGGGACTTTATGATTTTACCTTTTATGATCTGATTATCCGCAATGCCGTTTGCTTTAAAGGAAATGACGCATGGTTCGAGGCGGATGAAAATCGAACACTGACCTTTTTACAATACAAGGAAAAAGTGGATTATCTGGCCTGCGGTTTACAGAAATCCGGCATTAAAAAAGGCGACCGCATCGGGGTTGTGGGAAAAAATAGTCTCGAATATTTCCTGCTTTACGGTGCTGCGGCGGCTTTGGGCGCTATTATGTTGCCCAATAACTGGAGGCTTTCGGCCGAGGAAGTGGGTTTTAATTTAAATGATTGTGAACCGAAACTGGTTTTTGCAGACAAGGAATTTCAGGAACTGGTGCAGGGTCTAAAGGCCAAGCTTCCATCCGTGGAAAATTTTTATAACTTGAGTCCGGAAGGCGGCAGTTTCCTTGCTTTTGACTCCCTGATGGATAACCCGGGTGACTTTGATCAGACCGATGTATCCAGCGATGATGGGTTTGTCATTATCCATACGGCGGCGGTGGCCGGCAGGCCCAGGGGGGCTTTGCTGTGTCACGGAAATGTTGTCTGTGCGGATATGCATTTTGATTACCTTTTCAATGTGATCCCTGAGGATGTGCACCTGAATCTATTACCCCTTTTTCATATCGCCGGTCTGATTATGGCCACCACCAGCTTTCATGCCGGGGCTTTGAACGTGAATATGAGTAAGTTTGATGCAACCCGGGCCGTTGAGCTTATTGAAGAAAAGAAAGTATCCATGCTGTTTACGTTTTCACCGATTCTGTCCTCCATTCTCGAACAAAATGAGAAAACCGGTAAAGGGATCAAAAGCCTCAGGCTCTCGGCCGGGCTGGATACGCCCGAAACCATAGAAAAATATCAACAGCTAACCGGTGGGACGTTTTACAGCATCTATGGCCAGACGGAGACGACTTGTGTGGCCACCTATGGCGCTTACAATGACAGGCCGGGATCGGCAGGCAAAATGCTGCCCCTTACCTTGCTGCGGTTGGTGGATGACTACGATCATCCGGTTCCGGCAGGGGAGGTGGGGGAAATCACCGTGAAAGGGCCGATGGTCTTTAAGGGTTACTGGAATCTTTCCGAGGACAATGAATACACCTTTCGAAACGGGTGGCATCACAGCGGCGACCTGGGCCGTTTTGATGAAGACGGTTTTCTCTGGTATGCGGGGCGTAAGGCCGAAAAAGAGCTGATCAAGCCGGGAGGCGAAAATGTCTACCCGGCAGAAGTGGAGAAGGCGATAATGGAACACCCTGCCATCGAAAAAACGGTTGTTTTCGGCGTACCGGACCCCAAATGGAAGGAAGGGATCAAGGCCGTCTGCCAGCTCAAAGAAGGACAGTCGCTGGAACCAAAGGAGTTAATCGAATTTGTCGGAAGCCGGATTGCCAGATACAAAAAACCCCAGCATGTTGAATTTATTACCGATTTTCCACTTCTTGAAGATGGTTCGGCAGATAGGGCCAAGATCAAGGAGTTGTATGGGGGAGAGCAGTAAGCGTTAATCATTATTTTTTAATTTTGAATGCCTGGCAAGGCGGTCGGCATCGTATCCGGCTTTCTTATAATTTTCGAGGGCTCTCGTTTTAAGGCTCTTATCTTTGATTTTCTCAGCGTGCTTGTCAGCCAGTTCAGCGGCGTGACTCCACATCCCTGACTTTTCGTATTCTTTTATCTTATTTTCCGTGTTGATATGTTCTCCGGATTCCTCCATGACCGCTGAATGGCACCAGGAGATGATTTTTTTAACCTTCTTGCCACAATAGAGGCAGCTTGACAGGGGTTTCTCATTGATCTGCTGAAATACCTCAAATCCGGAAAAGCAGGAATGACAAGCTTTGTCAGGGTTTTCGGTCTGATATTCGTAGATAGGCATTTGCCGGGTCCGCAGATTAAATTTATAAATAAAAAATTGATGCTCAAAGCTCAAGGCTGAAGGCTCAAAGCAAAAAAATGAGCCTCAGATTCAATAGTATCCGCAGATTACGCAGATTAACGCAGATTAAATTTTAAATAAAAAGATCATAATGAAGGCAGAATATATTTGTCAAGAACCTCAAGCTGTTATAACTTTATGCGTAGTATAACAGAAATTTTGGTTTTGTCCACGGTGGTCAATCGGAAAGAAAGTCTATTTTGGAGTTTTCATCACTCTATCATTGACGCAGTTAGGTGCGCTCGGTAAAGTGTGATATTCGTTCTCTTTTTTTGAATGCGATGATCGGGTAAATTCAATCAGCTTTAGAAAAAAAGGAGGGATGGCAATTATGGCCAGCGATGATATTTTAAAAGGGAAAAAGATTCTGGTAGTAGATGATGAACCTGATATTCTGGAAACCTTGGAGGAATTGCTGGATGAGTGTGATATTGAAACGGCTGCCACCTTTGAATCGGCCAGAGAACTCTTAAAGAGTAAGGTCTACGATGCGGCCATCTTAGATATCATGGGAGTTAAGGGATTTGATCTATTGGAGATTGCAATCGGTAGAAAGATTCCGGCATTAATGCTCACTGCCCACGGTTTAAATCCCGATAACCTGGTGGGCTCAATTAAGCTGGGCGCCAAATCTTATATCCCCAAGGAAAAGATGAGTGAGATCGACCTCTATCTCAAAGAGATATTCATTGCCCGAGAAAAGGGAATAGAGAAATCAGGCAACTGGTTTGCTCACTTGAAATCCTTCTTTGACAATCGATTCGGAAGCGGGTGGCAGAATAAAGATAAAAAATTCTGGCACGAATTCGACAATACATTTAAGGTTTCAAAGGATGAGCTCGAAAAAATCATGTAAAATCTTTTCGAGTCAGATCAGGCCAGCCACCGTTTCCTTCTGTGGTAGTGCTTCACATCCCGGTAGCTTTTCTTGCCAACCGCAGTCAGGCCCAGGTAGAATTCCCGGACATCGGCGTTTTCCCTAAGAGTTGCGGCCTCCCCATCCAGGACCACCCGGCCGTTTTCCATGACATAGCCATAGTCGGCATAATTAAGGGCCATGGCTGCATTTTGCTCTGCCAGGAGCATCCCCACCTTCTCTTCTTCATTCAGACGTTTGATGATGTTGAAGATCTCTGCTACCAACAATGGCGCAAGCCCCATGGAGGGCTCGTCCAAAAGCATGATCCGGGGCTTAGCCATGAGGCCTCGTCCGATGGCGCACATCTGCATCTCACCTCCGGAGATGTAGCCGGTCTTGACTTTACGGCGCTCCTTAAGGCGCGGAAAATACTGGTAGACCCTGTCCAGGGCTGCCTGGATCCCTTTTTTGTCACGACCCCGGGTATATGCGCCTGTGAGAAGATCATCCTCCACGGTCAGGTGCTCAAAGGTGTGCCTTCCTTCCATGATCTGGATGACCCCCATTTTCACCAGCTGGGGCGCAAAGAGTTTGTCAACACGCTTTCCGTCAAATTCCACGGTCCCTTTGGTCACCTCGCCGCGCTCGGCCTTCACGAGGTTTGAAATCGCCTTCAGGGTGGTGCTCTTACCGGCCCCGTTTGCCCCCAGCAGAGAGGCAATCTGCCCCTCATACACATCGAGGGAAACCCCTTTGAGGACCAGGATGACGTGCTCGTAGATGACTTCAATATTATTGACCTTGAGTAAAGGCGCCTGTTCCGTTGCCATAACGATCTTTTCACCCCCCGTATTTTTTATCGCAAGGATGGAATTAAAGGTACCCGCCTGCCGAATTCCGCACGCTTCATGTTTCACATTTCCTGTATTACGTTAGCAGCTTTGGACCCGTCTGCCACTGAAATACAGATGCGCAACCGGCGCATAAGTTGGGCTGAAGGGTGGGTTTTAACGATCCTCACCCTTCAGCCTTTAGACAGTTTTGTTAGCATTATCAGGGACCAGTTCTGAGCTTGATCCCTTTCTCTTTGGCATATTTGGCCGCAGATTCCTCGATCAGCCCTCTGACGTATTCCTTCATGGGGGTGACGACCTCTCCGGTACTGACCCACTTCTCGCCATTCCACTGCTGGAAGAAGACGATTCCGCCGCCCTCATGATCTTGCCAGGTATTATGCATGGGCGGCATCAGGCCCTCAGCCCCAATCTGTTTGATGCGTTCCTCGGTAATGTTCAGGTTTTCAAGTCCCCAGCGGAACTCCTCTCCGGTAAGTACCTTGATCCCGAATTTCCCTTGGGCTGTCAGGATCGCCTCATGGTTCAAAATGCCGGCAATGAATCCGCGGTTGTAAAAGACGGTCCCCACGCGCGTGAAGGAGATGTTTCCTTTCATGGTGCCATAGACCTTGTCAATTGTCTCTTTGATGATGGGGAAGTCTCTCCCGACACCATGGAAGTTTGTGCTGTAGTATCCCTTGGCCGCTGGACCGGCCGGCAGTACATCCTCTTCCGAGCCACACCACCAGACGCCCAGGATCTTCTCTCTGGAGAAACCGAGCCTGGCCGCTTCTTTCAGCGGCACGGTGCAGGAAACCCCCCAGTTGCGGTTGATGACCCAGTCCGCCTTATAACGCCGGGCGATATCCAGCCACTGAGCCTTCTGGTCGATGCCGGGCCAGGGCACGGGGAAGTGCCGGACCTGGAAACCGTATTTTTTGGACATGGCGTCCAGGATGGGTTTGGTCTCCTGGCCGTAAGGGATGTCGATATGCAGGTTGGCGATCTTCAATCCCTTCAAATACTTTCCAATGGTCGCCATGTCTTTACCGTCCCAGCCCTCCTTCATAGCGATCCACTTGATCTTGGCTGTATTCTGGGACCAGTAGTTGGTGGGGGTGGTGAAGACCCACGGAAAGACCCGTCCGTCCGACGCATCGGCCCGACCGTAACCACTGGAGATGATAACGATCTTGTCTTCAGTACCCTTCGGAATCAGGGCATAGGTGATGCCCGTGCTCAAAGGATGAACAAAGGCCAATCTGTCCTTGAAGCGGTTGTAGCACTCAACGCCACGTGCCGTATTGTAAGCGGTTTCACATTCCTCCCACTTGTACATGATCTTGCCGTTGATCCCGCCCCTGGCGTTGATGAGCGCCATGAAGTCTTCCATACCGCTGCTGAACCCGCTGCCGCCTGCT
>PVMK01128293.1_pt1 | contig 18143 bp, 18 predicted proteins | sample 1853481 | NCBI WGS metagenome assembly PVMK01 (sample SAMN08533507, study PRJNA380276) | Marine sediment metagenome, whole genome shotgun sequencing project. | reverse complement strand
TGATGAATTCGTAAAAAGTACAATTTGCCACAGAGCGCACAGAGGACACAGAGATAACTATTTGTAATGGCTGTATTCTAATTTACTAAGAAATGATGAAAATGTGCCTTTTTTGATTTTTTACAATAGCATCATGTTTGACTCAAATAACTAAAAGTATTATAAGATATTGTTGCAAGTCAGGATTTGGTAGGGGGATAAGTCGTCCATGAGAGTACAGAAGAAATATGTCATGCGGACTTTGATGAAGAGCGCAAAGACCGCTCTTGTTGCTTTTTCCATCCTGGGGGTAACCCTACCCTTGATATCCTGCTCTGATCCCTCCCAACGGCATTACCAAATGGCACCCAGTACACCGCCTCATTATGAAAATGATATGGGCCGACCGGAAGAATACAAGGGAAAAATTTTCAGTAGAGGGTTTAAAGTTTTTTGAGTTCTTTTTTTTGACGACGCACTGTCAGACAGATCATATTTTCAGCCTTGTAAAAGACCTGGCTCACAACATAATCCACCTCAGGGTCGAGATCCAACACGACCCTTAGTTTTCTCTGGGTTTTTTGAAGGTGCGTTCGTATCTGCCTGATCAGGTTCCCCTTCACCGAAATCTTAGCCCGTCCCTCCCAGGAGGAAACGTTCTCAAAATCAATTACAATCCTCGGTTTGTCCCCTTCGAGCACAAAGACCTTGGGCCAATAAGAACGATTCATGAGAATGAATACCTTTTCTGATCCGTCCTCTTCCATTTGGAAACGGATGCCCTCAATGGCGACTTCTTTTTCTTGGAGATCCTTTTTATCTTTCGAGGAATCGGGGTCTTTTGAAATTTGGCGAGCTATATAGGCACCCGTCCAAAGGGCTTTCATCGGTTGCGTTTGTTGCAAAGCCCCGCCGGGTTCACCGACGTTCATGGCATCTGCACGGGCAATGAAAAGAAATTGGAGGAACACAACCAGAAATAAGACAAGATGCCGTATTGGAGAGTGGCGGTCCACCATAAATCGATACTGATTTCCGATCACAGTTCTCAGCCGTTTATCAAGATTGTTTTTACGCGGTCACAGTATTCCAGGCTTTTCGGGTCAGCAGGAACAAGGTCTATCTCCGAAGGGGAGGACACCCCGAGCCCTAAATCGACGGCCCGTGAAATCTGTTTCTGATGGAAGATCCTTTTATCCATGATAGCCCTGTTGCTTCCCAATTCCTTGAGTATGGCTACCCCGACAGCATCTACGGCTATACGGTCATTTGATACAAGAAAGACATTTCCTTTCACCCTTTTCCCAGTGGCCGGACCTCCGTCCACAAATGCATCGATTCCATCCAGGACCACAAGGTCGGGTGAGAAAGCCGCGTTTATCTCTGCGATCATCTCTTCCTGGTAGGGAGACTGATGCAGTTCGCTCATGTATTGGAAGCCATGTCTGACAGTGGGGACGACACCCACATGGAGTTTGAGCGAGAGTGTGAACACGCCGCCGAACTGATGGGTCTTGAGACAACAGGTGCATATGAGGCATTCTGCCTCCAGGATCGGGCGAGCCACTCTGAAGCCGTTTGACCAGTGGCTGCCCTTTGGATTCATCTCAACCCAATCCTTTTTGTTGAGATCATCAAAATTAATAATCTTTACATCTTTCTCTTTCAGGAGCGGGATAATCCCCTTTTTCTCCATCACCTCCTGTGTGGGAGGATAACTTCTTTCCCCCAGGGTGACGGAGCCTGCCCCCATCTTCCAGATCTCGTCAACCAAGGCTATCAGGGTCTCATTGTGGGTGGAACCGGGCGCTGGATCTGCCGTGTTAAAGTTTGGCTTGATCAGGACATCCTTTCCTTTGACAGGGTTACTCTCCCAGGCGATGAGAGAGGCCCTGACTCCTTCCGCGCGGTTCTGGCTTTCAATAAATGTAACGCGACTCATATGATCGTTCCTCCTGTTCTGTCCGAATCTCTTGACCCCTTCGGGGTTGTTTGTTAGAAGTTCTGTACTACAACCCTGAAGGCAACACACAGAGTTTGCGTATGATACAGTTCAGGGATAAATAGGTCAAGTCAGGCTTAGAGGAGTATTTATATGGGAAAAACAAAGGAAATTTATACCGATTGTACCCTTTGCTATCACAGCTGCGGCACTAAGGTAACTGTTGAAGACGGAAAGGCTGTGAAGGTCAGGGGTCTTGAATCTCATCCTCTGAATAAGGGGAGACTATGTCCCAAGGGGGCCAATGCTCTGGGTGTGATCTACAACCCACATCGACTAAAACGACCTCTCAAGCGAAAGAATGGTAAGTTTCAAGAAATCAGCTGGGATAGGGCCCTGGATGAGATTTCAGAGAAGCTGAACAGACTGAAACAGGAGTTTGATCCTCAACAATTGGGATTTTTTTGTGGGAGCATAGGCGTTGAAAATCTGGAGATGTCAACCCTTGTGCATCTCTTGAGGTCGGGATATGGTTCACCCAACTTTTTTTCTGTGGAAAGTATCTGCTACCGGATGCGTATCCGTACCCGTCAGATGACTTTTGGGAGATATCCCACAGAGGAGCCCGACAGCAACCTGTATATATTGTGGGGACACAATCCGGACCAGTCGGATTTTCCCCTTAAATTTTTTATCAAGAAGAATCGGAAAAAAGGCGCCAAGCTGGTGGTGATAGATCCCAAACGGATCCCTCTGGCCGACCAGGCGGACATGTATTTGAAAATCCGCCCGGGTACGGACGGTGCCCTGGCCCTGGCCATGATGAACGTCATCATTGGAGAGGATCTATACGACAAAGACTTTGTTGGGGAACACACTTACGGGTTCGACAAGCTTGTGCCCCATGTGGCATCATACACGCCCGAGTGGGCAGAGGAGATCACCTGGATACCCGCGGAGGATATCCGTAGTCTTTCGAGACTTTTTGCGGGGACCAAGGGGGCCAGCATCTTTCAGGGAACGTGTACGCAAGATCAGACAGCCAATGGTACGCAGAACAGCAGGGCCTTTTCGGTTCTGCAGTCGATCACGGGGAATATCAATGTGCCCGGGGGCTGGGTAACAAGCCCGGCTCCTCGGTTTGGAAACCCGGGATTTGTTGTGGGAGGAGAACCTGTTGGTTCTGACAGCTACCCTCTGTTTTTTGATCTGTGGGGCAAAAAGGCGCCTTACGGCGTGGTGACCATGGTGCCCGAAAGCATCCCCGAGAAACTAAAGGCGTTTCTGGTCGTGGGGGGGAACCCGCTGATCTCCATGCCGGACAGCAATGCCTTTAGGGAGGCATTTAAGAGGCTGGAGCTACTGGTGGTCCACGATCTGTTTATGACGGAGACGGCTGAATTGGCTCATTACGTGCTTCCGGCGTGCAGTCATCTGGAGAAATGGGGTGTAGGTTATACCTATAACGTGTGTCATTGCATGCCCTATCTGATGTTGAGGAAAAAGTGTATTGAACCGCTCGGGGAGAGTTGGTCTGAATGGCGGTTTCTTACCGAGTTGGCCAAAAGGCTTGGTGTCGATGAGAACTTTCCATGGAAATCAGAGCGGGAATTCGTATCCTTTATGCTCGAACCAACTGGTCTCGGTTTTGATTATCTGTTAAATAAGAAACCGGAAGGAGACTTTTATGCTGAGAAAACATATGAAATCCCTCAAGGGCTTTTCCGCACCCCGGAGGGGAAGATAGAGATCTACAGTGCAACGTTGAAACAGGCGGGTTTTGATCCCTTGCCCACATATCTGGAGCCAGAACAAGGACCCATCAGAGGGGATAAGACATTCAGGAAGAAGTACCCTTTGATATTATCTGTTGGGAATCGGAACCTTTACTACACGCACAGCCAGCAGCGTCAGGTCGAAGGGTTGAAGAAGCTTTGCCCTGAGGCCTTGACGGAGATTGGCCCTGAAACAGCAAACACATATGGCATAAAGAACAGTGACATGATGGTGGTGGAGACCAATAGGGGGCAAGTGAGGATGAAGGCGAAAGTGGATGAGCGGGTGGCCGAAGGTGTGGTGCTGGTACCCCATGGATGGGGAGGAGAGGCAAATGGGAATCTGCTTACGGATTTAGGGGTGCGGGAACCGATCATGGGGTACCCGGACCAGAAGTCGCTTCAGTGCGCCATCAGAAAGGCATAAAGCGCTCTCAATAATTTCGGTCACCGTGGGGTTCAGCTGTTTCTCTCCGGCGCTCTCTAAACCTGTCGTGGTAGCGAACCACCCGAACCCCACCTCAGAAATGTTATTATTTCTCCCGGACCTATTGAGAGTTACGGCATAGGAGGAAAAAAGGAGCCATAAATGGAATTTACTCAAATGTTCAGTCTTGAGGGTAAAACAGCTATTGTGACGGGTGCAGCAAGGGGGTTGGGAGCAGAGATTGCGCTTGGACTTGCCCAATGCGGCGCTTCCCTGGTTTTAGCGGATCTGAATATGCCCGAAGACTCCGCCAGGAGGGTGGAAAAACTGGGTGGGCGTTGTATCGCGGTTCAGACTGATATATCTGATGAGAAACAGGTAGAGGCTTTGGTTGAGAGGGCTGTTTCAGAATATGGAAAAGTGGATGTATTCATCAATAATGCGGGAATCTCCCAAATGAGCTATACCCCTACCGAAAACTTGTCGACAGAAGAATGGGACAGGGTCATTCGGATAAATTTGAGCGGAACTTTTCTTTGCTGCAAACATGTTGGAAGGGCCATGATTAAAAGTGGCGGCGGCAGAATTGTAAACGTTGCAACAACGGCCGGCATAACCGGTGTTCCCCGAGCCCCGGCCTATTCGGCTTCAAAGGCAGGGGTTATCCTCTTGACAAAAAGCCTGGCCATTGAATGGGCCAGGTATAACATCCGGGTTAACGCCATCGCCCCTCATTATCTTGAAACGGAATTGACGGAAGGGCTACGAAGCGATGAAAGGGTTTATGGAGGCCTGGTCAAACATATCCCCATGAAAAGGTTTGGGAAAACATCCGAACTTATTGGAACAGTACTATTACTTTCATCTGAGGCGTCAAGCTACATAACGGGAACAGTCATTGAAGTAGACGGCGGATATCTGGCGTAATAGGTTTCAGAACCTGGTCTCCAAAAACGGAGGGCTTACATGACAACACTAACGAGCGATCAAAAGCTGATGCTCGAGACTGTCAGGAAATTTATGCTAAAGGAAATAGCTCCTTACAGCCAGGAAATGGATGAGGATCAGTATTTTAAGCCGGAGTTAAAGCAAAAATTCAAAGAGCTGGGTCTCTACTCAGCAATTGTCCCTGTAAAGCAATTGTCCCTGTAAAATACGGAGGTATGGGACTCGACTTAACCAGCTTTTGCCTTGTTATCGAGGAGATTTCTAAAGTTGATGCCGCTATCGGGGTTGTTATCCAAGACCATGGCACAGGGTTGCGACCTCTTCTGCTGTGTAATGATGAGAGTCTTAAAAAGGAAATTTTTTCCAATGTCGCCAAAAATGGAATTTCAATAGGTTTTGCAATCACAGAACCTCAGGCCGGATCCGATACCGCATCCATCACCACCCAAGCGGTTCGAAACGGGAAAAACTACATCCTTAACGGACGTAAAACATTTATAACAAATGCGGGTATCTCTGACTACTATATTGTTTTTGCACTAACCAACCCCGAGGCTCGTCACAGGGGGATGAGCGCGTTTTTGGTTGATGGTGACTCCACGGGGTTGGAAATCGGAAAAAAAGAAAACAAACTGGGACTAAGGGCCTCTCCAACAGCAGATCTCATCCTGGAAGACGTTGTTGTTCCCGAAAAATACAGGATCGGTGAGGAAAACAACGGATTTTTGCTGTTGATGGAAACGTTGGATGCATCACGGCCAACGATTGCAGCACAAGGATTGGGGATTGCTGAAGCCGCGTTGGAATATGCCATCAAATATGCCGGTGAACGAAATCAATTTGGAAAACCCATTATAGATTTTCAGGGACTTGAGTTTTTGATAGTTGATATGGCTACTCAGATTGAAGCGGCCAGAGCCCTTCTTTATAAGACCACACGGCTCTATGATGAGGGCTTTGAAAATGTAACACCTTATTCAGCGATGAGTAAGTTATTATGTACGGACGTGGCCATGCGCGTAACAACAGATGCGGTTCAGATCCTGGGGGGGTATGGCTGTATGAAAGATCATCCTGTTGAAAGGATGATGCGGGATGCCAAAGTAACACAAATTTATGAAGGAACAAATCAAATACAACGGGTCATCATTGGAAGGTCAATCAAGAAAAAAGGATACCCGTTTCATTTGGGAGCAGAGATATAAGGGCTTGCACAACATGAACACAGGGACAAATGCCAGAGCAAACTATAGCGATTTCCTGGGACTGAGCTTTGGGCAGATGACGGATAAGCTCGCTGAGGAGGTCCCAAATAAGGAGGCACTGGTCTTTGGAGATCAGAGAATTACGTACTCCCAGTTTGGGGAATCAATACGGAAAATGGGCATGGCTCTTAAAAGGCTGGGGATGAAGAAAGGAGATCGCGTTGGTGTTCTTTTTCCAAATTGTCCCGAATTCTTCTACATTAAACAGGGAATACTATACGTGGGTGGGGTATTCATATCCCTTTCTACCCGATATCGAAAGTTTGAAATCACCTATATGATGAAGCATGCGGGTGCCAAATTCATGCTCTGCGTGGAAGAGTACATGGGGACCAATTTTGTCAATCTCTTGGACGGCATCCGATCGGAACTCCCGGAGATGAAGACCATTATCATCAAAGGGAACAATGTCCCTGATTGGGCTCAGGGGTTTGACGAAGTCGTCCAACTCGGTCAAGAAATTGATGAGAAAGAACTTATGGCCGACCCCCCTCGGTCAAATGATGTATGCTCCATCCTGTATACCTCGGGAAGCACCGGAACCCCAAAGGGGGTCATGCACACACACCACTCCCTTATGTGGGACTCAACACGAGTTTGTGAACGACTCCGTGTCGGACCAGACGATGTTTTCTTGATGATGCTCCCTTGCTCTCATATTTTTGCTTCTTTTGTGCTTTATACAAATGCGGTTATGGGGCGTTCAAAAATCGTGATTATGGAAAATTTCGAAGCAGGGGAGGCGTTAAGACTTCAAGAATCGGAAAAGGTATCGGTCCTCTATGGGGTGCCTACCATGTTTACATTAATGCTCACCCATCCGGAATTTGAAAGATTTGATCTCACATCCAACCGCACAGGATACATGTCCGGGGCCTCATGCCCGGTTGAGTTGGTCCGCGCAGTCACTCAAAAGATGCACTGCAACATCAGTGCGGCCTACGGGATGAGTGAGGCCGATTGTATAACAATCACCGAATACGAAGATGATGAATACATCAAGTCGGGGACCGCGGGAAGGCCGATCAGAGGATTGGACTTGAAAATCGTTGATAAGGATCGGATTCAGGTGGATGTCGGTCAAGTGGGAGAAATCGCTGTCCGAGGCGACAACCTTTTCGTTGGATACTACAAACAGAAAGAACTCACAAAAACGTCTTTTGATTCAGAGGGATTTTTCTATACGGGTGATCTGGGAAAACTGGATGAAAACGGCCGTTTGATTGTGGCAGGCCGCAAAAAAGAAATGATTATCCGGGGCGGATTCAACTTATATCCGGCAGAGGTTGAGGAGCAGATCGCGTTGCTGGAAAAGGTTCAGCACGTTGCCGTTGTTGGTGTGCCGGACCAAACGCTGGGGGAAAAAATTTGTGCCTGTATTGTGCCCGTGTCCGGGCATCAAGTGCACCCGGATGAGATTATCCAATTTTGCAAAGAGAACTTGGCCAATTTTAAAGTGCCCGATTTTGTAGAGATCATGGAATCATTTCCCATGACTACTACCGAAAAGATCCAGAAATACAGGATCAAGGAACAAATGGCGGAGAAATACAGAGATGAATAACTAGTCTGTCCCCGGTGGTGGACTGGGCCCCCATTCCCGAAGCGGACATTGGTTGCAAAGAGGATTTTTGCGACAATACTCCTTACCCGTCTTTACGATTAACGCGTGAAACTCACCAAAGAGGTCCGTATCATCGGGCAGATGGTTTGTAAAAAGCTCCTGCAAGTCATAATAGCCCGCCTCTTCTTCTATCATACCGTGACGGCTCAGGATTCGATGTGTGTAGGTGTCAATCACAAAGATGGGTCGGCAAACAGCATAGAGAAGAATACTGTCCGCAGTTTCCGGCCCAACCCCATTGACAGAAATGAGCCCTTCCCGAAGGCGCTGAGTTTCCTCTTCCAGAAACAGCGAAATATCCCCCCCGTACTGTTCCATGATAAACTGGATCAGATTTTTGATCCGTTTTGCCTTTATGTTAAAATACCCTGCAGGGCGAATTTCCCGGGCCAACTCGTTGGCTGGAAGAGAGTAAAGGGCATCAATTGAAAGCAACTTTTTTTCCTTGAGGTTTTTAATCGCCCTTTCCACATTTTTCCAGGTTGTATTCTGGGTCAAAACGGCCCCCACCATCATTTCCAGCGCCGTGTCAGCCGGCCACCAGTTTTGGGGTCCAAAACTCTTTAGTAACAAATCGAACATCTCGATCAGCCGCTCACCGCTCATGCTGTAAACCTCTGATTTGAAATCGTGTTGAGAACTTACGAACCATCGACCCTTTGCGCATACCGCCACATATGACTGAAAACCTTAATCGCCATTTCAGGAAAAAGAGAGATGGGAATCCCACATTCCTCCAGAAAGGCACGACACACCTCTACATCCTTTCTGATGCCCATCAGAGAAAAAAAGACCGGTTTGACAGGCCGCTGTCTTATGACATCCACGAGGGGACCAAAGGGCTCGGTTTTCGGGGTGGCAAAAGAGATAAAAAATATGCCATGGACCCCATCGTCTTCCAGAAGCGCCTCAAGGATCTCCGTGGATGTCTTCTCAAATCCGTGGGTCATCATATCTGGAAAAATATCCACGGGATTCCCCCTTTTGGAAGGAGTTGCAATCACTTTTGCCAGTCGTTCACGGGTCTCTTTTCCAAAATGGGCCAGTTCCAACCCGTCCGCAGTGGCTGCGTCGATGCTCATGATGGCCTGGGCACCGCTGTAGGTCACCAGTGCAATACGGTTGCCCAGTGGCAAAGGGGTGCATTGGAACCCGATGAGGGTGGCGATCAGTTCTTCGATGGACTCCATACGCAAAACCCCGGCCTGATGCAGGGCGCCCTCAAGAACCTTATCGTTTACCGCCATGCTGGCCGTGTGTGAGGCCGTTGCCCGGGCTCCCGGCCGGAGTCCGACCCCCTTTGAGCAGAAGGACCGGCTTTCGTTTTACTGTCTCTCTTGCCACCTCAACAAATCGTTTTCCATCCCGTATATCCTCAAGGTACATTGCCACTATCCGGGTCTGCTCATCGTCCATCAGGTAGGACAGGGCATCTGATTCGTCCACATCCACCTTGTTCCCCAGACCCAGCACCTTAGATATGCGAAGGTCTTTATAGGAACTGATATACCGTAACAACGCACCCACAAAGATTCCGGACTGTGCTGCTATCCCAATGGTCCCCTGGTCTTAGCATATTTTCATCGATAAAGTAGGAGGTGGCCAACCCTGTTTCAGTGTTCACTATCCCCAGGGTGTTTGGGCCAAAAGACCTCATCCCCGTGGATTGAAGAATGGCTTGGACCTCCTCCTGGTACTGTCGACCCTGTTCTCCTGCCTCAGCAAATCCCTCGGAGGAAATGACTATACCTTTTACGCCTTTTTGTGCGCAATCAGCCAGAACAGAAGGCACAACTTTGGGAGGGATAAGCATAACCGCCAAGTCAACCGAAAATGGGACTTCTCCGATACTCTGATACAATGGAATGCCGTAGACTTCCCCTCCCCCGGGATTCACCCCTGCCATTTCTCCCTGAAAACCCGTATCTTTTAAGCCTTTTAGGAGTAACGATCCGAGCTTTTGAGGGTTTCTTGACGCCCCGATAACAACCAGGGTCCGCGACTCCATTATCTCTTTAACTGAATACATTTTACCTCCAACACTAAATCTCCTGATCCGTCTGATTCAGACAATATTCAGGACCCATTGTCTTAACCCAAGGTCCCTCTGCTCAAAACAGGAGGTTGGTTTTCAAAAACCCTGAAAAGAACTCGAGATTAGGGGTCTCGGCTGACATGCTTCTATCACGACCAAATTATGGTTTCAATGTTTACCCTGACGTTGCATAAATATTTGGCCCAAAACCGCTTTGCTCGCCCTATATCAGGCCATCAAGAAACGTTTCCCCATTTTCAAGACCTCACCGTATGTTTAATACGCTTTCGTCCTTGAAAATGGCCAAATCCCGCCCCGCGGGACTGGCCCAATCTATAGCGTTTTGAACTCAAATTTTATGCAACGTTAGGGTTTATTGAGGACATCAAAATCCGGGACCCGCTTTGTCCTTCGCTTTTCCTTTTTTTTGTTAAAAATCTTTTTTTTAAAAAAAGCTTGCAATCTTAAAAAGCGCGTGATAAATATGACCAATACGCTTGCATTTATAATAAAAGGTAGGTCAATGAAAATTTCCTATAAAGGCGATTATGCGTTAAAAGCCCTTTTGGATTTATGTTATCGGTTTGAAAGCCTCAGCCCCGTTCCCATCGGCGAAATTTCTAAACGTCAGAATATACCGGCAAAATATCTTGAACAGATCATGCTGGTTTTAAAAGGCGCCGGAATTATTGGCAGTCAGCGAGGGGCAGGGGGCGGTTTTTTTCTTTTAAAGCCACCGGATGAAATTTTGTTGGGCGATGTTATCGGACTGATCGAAGGACCCATTGAACCGATCGCGTGCGCCAAGCAAATACACAATTCGACCTGTGGTGAAGAAAATCAATGTGTTTTCAGGGAGATTTGGCTGAACGTCATGGATGCAATCACCGGGGTGGTTGACCATGTGACGTTCGGCGACATCATGCGCCGGGACAAAGAGTTGAAAGAAAAACATGCCGGCTATACATACGAAATATAAGAAATAAAGAATTTCGGCGCAGCCGAAGATGACCTGAGGATGGGTTGCGAAAATGTAAAGTTATTTTTGCGTAAGCCCTTAGTTTCAGGATTTATTAATCAATCACCTAAATTATTACGAAAAAGGAGTGAAAAAATGACAGATCAAAAGTACCGTTTTGAAACTTTGGCTTTACACGCTGGACAAACACCGGATTCCGATACACTTTCAAGAGGGGTTCCCGTTTACAGAACCAGCTCATATGTGTTCAAAGACACAGAACATGCGGCGAATTTATTTGCCCTGAAAGAACTTGGGAATATCTATACCCGCCTGATGAACCCAACCCACGATATCCTGGAGCAAAGAATCGCCGCTCTTGAGGGAGGCGTTGCGGCCCTGGCTTTGGCCTCGGGCACAGCGGCGATTTACTATTCCATTATTAATATCTGTTCGGCTGGAGACGAAATTGTGTCAGCAAATAACCTCTATGGCGGGACATACACAATGTTTGAGAATATTTTCCCGCAGTTCAATATCCGTGTGAGGTTTGTCGATCCCAGAAATCCTGAAAACTTTGAAAAGGAAATCAACCCCAAGACCCGTGCCCTTTACATCGAAACAATCGGGAACCCGGTGCTGGAATTCACAGATATTGAAGCTGTCTCAAAAATTGCCCAAAAACATCACCTGCCGTTGATTGTTGATTCAACTTTCACACCACCCAGCTTGCTTAGACCGATTGAATATGGGGCCGACATCGTATGTCATTCTCTGACAAAATGGCTTGGAGGCCACGGTTCCGGTATCGGCGGAATCGTTGTCGACTCGGGCAAATTCGATTGGACCGATCCTAAATTCAAGCTTTTTAATGAACCCGACGAGAGCTACCACGGTATCAGATATGCTCATGATCTCGGCGAGTTAACACCCATGGCTTTCGCCCTGCGTATGAGGCTTGTCCCCCTGAGAAACCTGGGGGCCTGTATTTCCCCGGATAACGCATGGATTTTTCTACAGGGTGTCGAAACACTGACGCTAAGAATGGCGCGACATTGTGAAAATGCGTTGAAAATCGCACAATATTTGAAAACGCATCCAAAAGTGGCGTGGGTCCGATACCCGGGTCTGCCCGATGATCCTACCTACCCGGTGGCCAGCAAATACCTAAAGAACGGTTTTGGGGGAATGGTCGTTTTTGGTGTAAAGGCAGGCGCTGAGGCCGGCGAAAAATTTATCAACAGTGTTCAGCTCTTCTCGCATCTGGCCAATGTGGGTGATGCCAAAAGCCTTGCCCTCCACCCGTCAAGCACCTCACATTCTCAAATGTCTGAGGAGCAGCAACGTGAAAGCGGGTTGACACCAGAACTGGTTCGATTGTCGGTCGGGATTGAAAATGTCCAGGATTTAATCGAAGACCTTGAACAGGCGTTTGACAAGATATAGCCGGTGAAAATTCTTTCAATTAACGCAATATAGATTTTGGTTCCCTGGGTTTGGCCTGGGGTTCGGCCGTTTTTTCCACTGCTCCCTAATCCCTCAGCAGGAAGATGTGCCCAAAAAACAGCTGAACCCCACACCATCCTCTTCAAGATATATCAAAAACCTAAAATCAAACCTTCCTATTGCCTCATTTGACAAGACTTTATCTCTCTTCTCCAAAGACTCATCTCTAATCCTTTTAACCCACGCCGTTGCCGCGTCTTTTGCGCTCAGTTATTGACACAAAACATTCAGTTTCATATAACCCCCTGAACCTGAGTAGTCACGTTTTATCAAAATGGCGTCTGGTGATCAGAAAACAACCTTTGAACCCGTGTGCGGGTACAAAAGGAATATGGTATCGTGCCCTGTGAGGAAAGGAAAAACCTATGATGCTCTTAAGCCGGCTAAAGCCTTTTGACGAAATACTCTCCCAGCTGGAGCGTTTTGAATCATTGCTCCTATTGGCCTGCAACGGATGCGAGGAGAGCTTTGGAAACGCTGAACCCGAAAGTTTAAAATCCATTGAAAAAGAAATCAAAAAAACCGGTCGGGATGTTGTTGACATCCTAACCGTGGATTTTCTTTGTGAGCAGCTTTTGGTAAGACACTGGTTGGATTATGCCGAATGCAAAAAGGACTTTGGTGCCATCCTGGTTGTGTCTTGCGGTATCGGCGTCCAAGTGGTGTCCAAAGAAAGCGGGCGACCAGCCTACCCTGCGTGTGACACCATTACGATGGGGGCAAGGTTTGGGCAGGCTTGGGGAAGGGAAGGCTGCAAAGAATGCGGTCAGTGCATTCTTTCTCAAACTGGAGGTATCTGTCCGCTGACCGCCTGTAGCAAGGGACTGCTCAACGGACCCTGCGGGGGGAGCCAGGAAGGCCGGTGCGAGGTCTTTTCTGAAACCAGGGAATGCGGGTGGCATCTGATTTACAAGAGTCTTGAGGCCAGCGGACGAAAAGACCTTCTGGTCGGTCGCCCCCTGGTAAAGGATTTTTTATTGAGTGAACCCCCCGAAGAGTTGATATCGATGAGAGATGAGATCTTGGGGAAGGGAGACGAAACCTTATGACCATCAGGGAACTGGCTGAAAAAAAAGATTTTATTGTCACCTCGGAACTTACACCGCCAAAAGGTATAGATTTTAAGGATACCCTCAGAATTGCCGAAGATATGTCCGGACATGTGGATGCCATCAATGTAACGGACGGACAAAGCGCTTGTATGCGAATGGGTTCGCTGGCCCTTTGTCATCTTTTGATAGAAAAAGATATTGTCCCTGTACTCCAGCTCACCTGCAGAGACCGAAATCGTATCGCGCTTCAGTCTGAATTGCTAAACGGGTTTGCCCTTGGGGTAAGAAATGTTTTGTGTCTGACCGGAGATCATGTGAGACTGGGGGATCATCCGAAAGCAAAACAGGTTTTTGACCTGGACTCTGTTTCTCTTCTTTGGGCCGTTCAGAAACTCAACGGGGGGGTCGACATGCAGGAAAACGCCCTGAAGGGTGCACCCGATCTTTGCCCCGGGGCGGTTGTCAATCCAAACGCCTCCCCTGTGGAACCCCAGCTGCTCAAAATGGAGAGAAAAATAAAGGCAGGCGCCCAATTTTTCCAGACCCAGGCCGTATTTGAGATTTCTAAACTTGACCCTTTTGTGAGGATGGCCCGGGAAAAAAATGTGCCTCTTTTGGCAGGAATAATGGTTTTAGGAACGTCTGATATGGCCCGATTCATAAACAAACATGTATCTGGTTTTCAGGTGCCCGAATGGCTTATAACTAAACTGGAAAACTCAGAAGATCCCGCCAGGACCGGTGTTCAAATAGCCGCCAAAACCATAAATGAGGCCAAAAGCCTTTGTCACGGTGTTCACATCATGAATGCGGGAAAGCAAGGGTTGGTGAAACAGATTCTTGCTGAAGCCGGCATTAGCAAACTGCAGTAACTACTAAGGTGGGTAGGCTGAAGGTCCCGCGAAACGCGGGATTAGGAAAAAGCGCTTTTTGAAGCCACGTTTGATGAAAGAATCAAATATTTCCGCTAAAAAACGGCAATCCGTGCTCTTCTGCCCTTTTCAGCCTTCAGTCTAAACAGCTTCAGCCTGACTACGTGAGTAGTTACAAACTGCGAAGTGAAAAAATCTAGGAGTGGAACACAACAGTATGACTTCTGAAAAAAAACTGGTATCGATTGTAAAAACTCAGGATCCGGGTGAAGGGGCGATCAGAGCAGTTTCTCTGCTGGAAGAAAAAGGCGAGTTTAAACCTTCGTCCGGCGTGGTATTTATAAAACCAAATATCGGAGTTTCTAGCCCCTATGAACAGGCTCCGGCAGAGCTCACATATCCCGACCTGGTGGCGGCCATGGTACGGTATTTTTATGAGCATGGAGCGAAAAAGGTGATCGTTGGAGAACGGCCGGCTTGGGGTGGCGACTGCGGAGATGCCTATCGGGTCTCGGGGATTGAAAAGGCTATCACTGAAAACGGCGGGATAATGTGTGACTTGGACCGGGAACCCGAGGTTTGGGTACCGGTAGACGGGCATGTCTTTAAAGAGATTCGGCTCCCCCGGGCCCTGGTGGAAGCTGACTTGCTGGTAAATATCCCAAAGGCCAAGACCCATTTTCTGACCGCTGTAACAGTGGGTATCAAAAATCTTTTTGGCTGTATCCGATACGAGGACAGAAAAAAATATCACAGAGAAATCGATCTGGCCTCGGTGTTGGCCGATCTTCTGAAGGCCCTGCCCCCCGGTCTTACCGTGGTGGATGCTATTCAAGTCATGGAGGGGTTTGGTCCTCACGCCGGAACGGCAGTAGAGATGGGACTTGTAATAGCCGGCACGGACGCAGTGGCGGTGGATACGGTGGGGACGTATCTGATGGGTGTCGACCCAAGAAGTCTTGCGTTGCTCCAGGTTGTGGAAAAGCTTGGACTTGGAAGCATCGACATGGCCCAAATACGCATCGTGGGGGAAAATCCGGATGATGTAAAAATGAGTTTGCTCCCACCGGTCTTCCAATTTGTAAGCCAACACAAAAATGTTCATGTATACGCCGGAGGCGTCTGTCCCGGGTGCAGACCGAGAATACCCACGGTCCCGCTTTCCTGTGACCCCAACAGAAAATATGCAGTCATCATAGGACGGGAACCCATTGCAATCAGACCGGATGTGGAGGCAGACGAGGTGTGGCTTTTGGGCAATTGCGGGGTAAGAGCAGGAATGGCCTATGTCCTTCGGAGGGCTTTTCATGGAGGTTTTAAGGGAGGTGTGCCAAAAGTGGTGAAGGTTCCTGGATGTCCGCCCCTTGATTGGTATTCACAAAAGGTGATCTTTCCACCCCTTAGAGAAAAGGGGTGGATGAGTTAACCCTCTGGTTGCATAAAAAAAATGGATTTATACGTAGTAAAAGACTTGCGGAGCCTATGGATATAGGGTAAAAATGAGTTGCGTACACAAATTTTTATCCAATCTAGGAGGCCACCGCAAGTGAAGTCTAGAAAAGCACAAATTCAAGCAAAATACCACAAAATTCCTGCAATTCGGTTTGAAGATCAGAAGATCACTTCCTTTTCAGGTTTGCTGATATTTCAAGTTCTGTTTTCGAGAATAAATCTCAAAAAGAGACTGAAAGAATGCTTCAGCCACATGAAGATATCCCCGATATTTGGGCGACACCTTGTTGTCTTGCTTCTCATCGTTCATCTTCTGATTGGCTTTCGCCGATTGCGTGAAGTGGATTACTACCGGGATGATCCCCTAATCCTTCGTCTTATGGGCCTTCGGAAACTTCCGGACGTTTCCACTATTTCAAGAGCCCTATCTCAAATGGAAAGCGATGCCGTTGAGAACCTGAGAGATCTTTCTCGGTCTCTTGTTATCGAAGGTCTAAAACGAGAGACATTGCCCAGATTAACGTTGGACTTCGATGGCTCGGTCCTCACCACAAAAGGCCACGCCGAGGGTACGGCCGTTGGGTTCAACAAAAAGAAAAAAGGGGGCCGCAGCTATTACCCTCTGTTCTGTACTGTGTCACAAACGAGCCAGTTCTTCGACTTACACCATCGCCCTGGAAATGTTCACGATTCCAATGGAGCCGCCGGGTTTATGATGAACTGCTTTGAGAAAGCACGACATGAACTCAACGGTACCATTCTTGAGTCTCGGATGGACTCAGCCTTTTTCAGTCAAGACATCCTGACCAGCCTTGGCAGTCAAAATGTGCAGTTATCAGCCTCTGTCCCTTTTGCAAGGTTCCGGAGCTCACGGAACGCATTGAGCAGCGAAAACGATGGAGAATCATTGACCGTGAGTGGTCCTACTTCGAAATAAAATGGAAACCAAAATCGTGGGATACCACCTACCGTTTCATTTGCGTCAGGAAGAAGGCCCGAAAACAGCACAAAGGTCCCTTGCAGTTACATCTTTTTGAGCCGCGTGATTTCAAATTCGATTACAAAGTCATTGTAACAAACAAAACTGAATCAACCAAGGCCATCGTTCAGTTCCATAACGGACGCGGTTCTCAGGAAGCCATCTTCGGTGATGCAAAAGGTGACTGTGGTCTTAATGTCATTGCAACCCGAAGACTGGCCGGGAATCAGATATATACCCTCTGCGCTATGATGGCACATAACTTGTCCAAGGAAATACAGATGCTCGCAAGGCCCGCCGCCCAACGCACTCGTCCTAAACGGCCAGCATCGTGGCAATTCAAGACTCTTGACACCTTGAGACATCGAGTGATTCAACGTGCAGGCCGTTTTACACGTCCCCAAGGAGAACTAACACTGACGATGAGTGCAAACAAAGCTGTCAAGAAAGATCTACTACAGTTCCTCGATGTAGTTCAAAAGGCAGCCTAAACAACTTTGTATCAATCAATCTGGTTTTTTATGCAACGTTAGGGCTACATTGGTATTATTGCCGTTATGACATACAAACACTTAAATAACTTGCTTATCGCAATCATCTGTTTCTTGTTGGTGTGGATACCCAGTGGGTGCGCTTTATTGCCTTCTTTGAATGTATCCTGTCCACGGCCCGATTATTCAAAAGGCCCTGACAGAGTGCTTCGAATCCTTTTTATCATAGACCAGTATACTGACAGGGATTACGCCGTGTCTGTTACCAACGAAACAAGCGATGCCTGGTATGCTCAAACCGGAATGGCATTGAAGATTATACATATCCATGAAATTGACAGCTGGCATGGAGTTAGTATGCAAGCATCCGTAGACGAATTATGGGAAATAGTAGCGAATATAGAAACAACCCCGACGCTCAAAACATACGAAGATTTTGACATTGTTTTAGGTATAGGAATTAGTGCTTTAGGGGCGATGAAATTGGTGTTATTGGGTGTAAATTGGGTAGGTACTACGGATGGCAGAGCCGTTAGATTGGCTTACCCAGACGCCATAGCACTACAACACGAATTGGCCAGGATTTTTCTCTATGCAACAAGTAAGGAAAGAGGATCGTCTCTTACCGGCAGCGGTTTGATGGGTAGTTTTCAACCATTCACCGGACCTTGTTTGTCTGACCAAGACTTGGATGGAGTGTTATACAGCAAGTATATGAATTTTAATAAACCTTAAAACGAGGTAAGTGGAAGTGCAATGAAGAAGTTTATACCGAGCTTCAAATAACTTGGGAACAATTACGATGAAACTCAAACCTCCAAGATTCGCAATCAAGTTC
>PVMK01155747.1_pt1 | contig 18145 bp, 18 predicted proteins | sample 1853481 | NCBI WGS metagenome assembly PVMK01 (sample SAMN08533507, study PRJNA380276) | Marine sediment metagenome, whole genome shotgun sequencing project. | reverse complement strand
TTATTATTTTTGGTTTCAGTAGCTATAGTTAGTTGCACTTCAACTGGGCAGGAAGATGAAGCAAACATGGTTGTGAGGGAAACAAGTATTGGAACATTACAATTCGAGAGGAGTTTTCCAACAGAAGAGACATCGAAACTTTTGAAGAAAGAACGTCGGTCACAGCGTGCCATACAAACGTATATATGGGCACTCCCCATTGTATCAATGGCGGAATTTGTGGACACGTATCAAGAAAGTTTAGGTTACGAGATGGGAGATTTCTTCCGTCTAAATGCTGATTACTATGATGACATTAAATATGCAATCACAGCTAACGGAACAACCGATTATATATTGGGTTGGATCGATATGGATATGGGTGCATGGGTAATCGATGTCCCTGAAGGACCCGGTGCCGGATTCATCAATGATATGTGGCAACGACCTGTTCTTGATCTTGGTATTCCGGGTGTCAATAAGGGTAAAGGTGGAAAACACCTCATACTTGGACCCAATACGGAAGTTCCGGAAGGAGCAATTGACGCAGGCTATAATATTGCCAGATCTCAAAATCGTTTCAACTGCCTTATTCATCGATCTTTTTTCAAGAAAGATGCAGAGGCACAAGCGTATTTTGAAACATTTAAATTATACCGTTATGGCACAACTCCACCGGAAACAAAACCTCTTAACTATAACAATGGAAAATATTGGAATACATCTCAGCCGAGAGGAATGAAGTTGTGGAGAGATTAACATGGATAATTGATCTGGAGCCAATGCACGAACGTGATGGCTTTTTCTATGCATTCCTAAAAGATTTGGGCATTGAAAAAGGGAAACCTTTTAACCCTTCTGCTGAAATGAAAGAGCTATTGACAGATGCCGTTATTGTTGGTGAAGCAATGGCAATAGACAATGATTGGAACTCTGAATTAGAAGCAAAACACTGGATGGGAAAGCAGTGGGAAAATGCTATCTGTGTGGAGTTGGATCAAAAAGCACCTACGCACTATCAGTTGGATGAAAGAGCTGCCTGGTTCTATGAGGCTCTCACCACTTCAAAAGGAATGAAAAACAAGACTGTCGAAGGTATGGGTTCGGCCTATTTGGGAGCTCCAAAAGATGCCGACGGAGACTATTTGGACGGTTCAAAGACGTATACATTGCACGTTCCGCCAAATGTGCCTACCGGACGTTTCTGGTCACTAACGCTTTATGATCCAGATACACGTTATATACTTCTTAACCCACAGAGAAAATTTGAGGTTTCCTCTCAAAGAGAAGAGACAACTCCATATGCAAATGAAGATGGTTCTTATGATATCTACATTGGACCTGACGCACCAGAAGATCCAAAGATGGCTGAGAAAAACTGGATACCAACTGTTCCAGGAAAAGGCTGGTTTGCTTACTTTAGGATATATGGTCCGATGAATGCTCACTTCAATAAAGAGTGGCTTTTACCAGATATCGAAAAAGTAAAGATGTAATGTGAAATAATTTTGACAATTAGGAGGGCATAGTAAAATGAATTATAAGATTATAGTTGCAGCTATATTATGGATTTTTATCTCATTTAATATTGCAGCACAAGATAAACCTAATATCGTTCTCGTATTTATGGACAACTTGTGGGTGCGCTACCCTGCAAGCCAGGTGCTCATTGATCACGCTAAATCTCTTAAAGAGGAACCGCCAATAGTTGCCGGTACTCCGGATCCATATGTGCCAAAAAAATGATTAAGAAGTAATAATAATGCAAAAATAAAAATATAAAACAGTTTATTTATAATTTTATAAGTTTAATAAAGGCAGATCAAAAAATTGAAAAATAAAATAAGAATTATAACAGTATTTATGATTTCAACAATCATATTTGAAGGCTGTGCAGTTTTTAAGGGTTCACAACAAATGAGTATGGAGCCATTCTCTGATAATGCCGCGATTCTTTTTAGTGAGGCAGTAAAAGTCAGCAGACCATTTCAATTCAAAAATCTTTCGACATATACAGAAGTTGAAGAGTATAAAACAATAAAAGAGAAATCTATACCGCTTATAAGAGCACTTAAAGGAATTGTTTACTACTCTAACCAGTTAGTTTCTATCTACAATTCACGCCTAAAAGATAAACAGAAGAATGAGCAATTAGCACTCTACCTGCAGGAGATATTTGAAAAAGCCAGGAACAAAGAGCGGATTGACAGCATAGGACTTCATAAGGAAGATGTTGAATTAGTGCTTGCTGATATTCGTAATGCAAATAAGTATCTGGATGGTATTGCTGCCGCAGATCCGATTATAAATACTATCGTTTTGGCCCTATTTGATCGTTTGGATGAAATTGAAGGGGGTGTATCATCAATAATCGCTTCATTTGAGAGCCAGATATATGGAGAATATGCTCTTGCTATAGATAATTACCTGAGGCTAAAGGACCTGCAGAATATGACTATGGAAACTTTAACCAAATTATATCTTGCCCAGACCAGGGATATAACAATTCTTGATACGCTTTTACAGTCTGATCTTAATTTATCATTTTATATCAAATCTACGGATAATGTTACCCAGGCAGAGTTTTTCAATGCTGAAGAGTATCTATTAAATAGGTTAGGAAGTATAGATGCGATGTTAAAACAGTTAGAATATGAAAGAGTAGAGTATTTAGCAAAAAAAGATGAAATTAGTAATTGGCATCTACAGGTTGATGAAAAGTTAAGCATTGCACGAAACGCTATTACTATCTGGGCTCAATCTCACAGGAATCTGGGAAGAGGTATAGAGGTTCCGCCATTGCTCGACATATCAACAATTGTGAACCTTATTGGCCCTGCAGTTGGTAAAGCCGCTGGTACTCTTGTACCGTAAGTTTGCAGTACAATGCGGCTTGTAACAATTAGAGAATAAACATTACATCATTAGAAGTATTGTGATTGTTTTTTGAAATAACTGTTTGATAAAGTTTAGCGGGTGGTTAACTTAGGGAATCGGTGAATTCTATATAGTTATTTAGTACTCGAATTCTTAAGTAAAATTATCTTAATAAAAATATTTGCAGAGTATGACACTTAATTTAATTACACATTTCAAAAGGAGGATTTATGGATATCAAAGATATATTTTTAAACAGCTTAAAGTCGGCAAGTAAGAAAGTTATATTTCTTGCTGTTGTACTTATTATCCTTGGTATATTATCAATAACATTGCCCGCCTATTCCGGAATGACAATTACTGTTATTCTTGGTGTATTATTTATAATAGGAGGAGCGCTGCGGACTACCTTTGCCTTTGTAACAACTTCCTGGGGTTCGGCAATTCTGCGTTTCCTTTTTGGATTAGTTATGTTTTTCGGAGGTATATGGTTAATTATGAATCCGGAAATGGGAATGACTACTCTAACAATAGTGCTGGCAGTTATGTTTATTATTGATGGCATATCAGAAGTAACGTTCTCATTCTTTTTAAAACCAGTTGGCGGCGGCGGCATGATGCTGCTGAACGGAATAATCGGTATTCTACTTGGTGTTTTAATATTCGCTAAATGGCCGGCTTCGGGTGAGTGGGCAATTGGTTTACTGGTGGGTATAAAACTGGTAGTCGATGGTATTGCTTTGTTATCACTCGGAATGGTTGGTAAAAAAACAATTGATGCTGTTGACAAATAAAAAATAATTTTCTAAAACCATTTTAGGAGGACTTATGGAAACTGTAAAAAACTTATTTGGTCAATTTCTGGCCGATACCTGGTGGATTGTTTTATTAAGAGGAATAGTGCTGCTATTATTTGGCATTCTTTTTATGAATTACCCGGGCATAACTCTTATTACTGTTATAGCTGTTCTTGGGGCCTACTGGTTCGTAGATGGTATTTTTATGATAGTAACTTCGATAGTAGGACACAAACAAATAAAAGGATGGGGCTGGGGTGTTGTATCTGGTATACTGGGCATTTTGGCAGGTATAGTAGTTATGCTTCACCCGGTTGCCGGAGCAGTATTTACTCAAATTTTTCTTGTATATTTTATGGGATTTACGGCGATATTTAAAGGTGTATCGGAGATCTATTTTGGCATCTTGATGCGAAAGGAAATTGCAAACGAATGGGCGTATATACTGATAGGAATTATTTCTATAATCTTTGGCGTCTTTATCTTAAGGAATCCTGATGTTGGAAGTGATTTGTTAATATGGATGGTAATAATCTTTTCAATTGCCGGAGGTATATTATTAATCATCAGGTCATTCCAGCTTAATAAAATTGCAAAAGAACTTATAGAAAAATAATACTTAAAAAATTCATTAATAAAAGGAGAAAAAAAATGAATGATGTTGCAACAGACATTAGACAATCGGCGGGGGCTACCACTTCGTTTGGGATCTTGCTTGCATTTTTGGGCATGATTGCATGGATGACACCACTGTTTTCAGGCTTAACAATTACAATAATGATAGGAATGTTAATGCTGTTTGGCGGTATTGCAGGCACTGTTTATTCCTTTCAATCTCCCTCATTTAAAGAAGGAATATGGAAATTTTTATTTGGAGGTTTAACATTAGTATTTGGAATTATCATAATAGCATACCCGGGTGAAGGATTAGGTGCGCTGACTATAGTTTTGACTATATTCTTTATTATAGAAGGGATTTCAAAGCTAGTTATTGCCTTTAAAGTAAAACCGAATGAAGGATGGGGATGGATACTTTTTTCCGGAATTATTTCACTGCTCTTTGCTATAATAATTATTGCAAAGTGGCCGGTTTCCGGAGCCTGGGCTGTTGGCTTTACTGTTGGTGCATATCTTTTAGCTTTCGGATTATCAATGATATCATTTGGTGCAAGTGCCAAGGAGGCAGTTAAAGAAATTCAGGAGAATAGGCTCACGCTATTAGAAGAAAAATATAATATGCTGCTGGAAGCTGTACAAACAAATCAGGTGGATATTGCTTCAATCCTCATTCTACAAGCTGGTATTATGGCGCAAGTAAGTGAAAAAGTTTCCAAATCAGACGTTGACCCTGCACTTGTTCAATTAAATAAAGAACTTGGAGAAGCAAAGGTAAAAATCCAGGAAGCTTCTGAATCTGCAAAACAAACCGGTGAAGAAGTTCAGAAAAAGGCTGGAGAATTATGGGAAAAATCTAAAGATAAACTCAGTGAACTGCGCAAGAAAATAGATGATGCTACTAAGAATATAGATTTGTAGTAATCTGAATGGAAATACTACAGCTAATGAAAAAGATTGGAGTCATATTCAATAAAAGTGCGGGTAGTTTCCAAAAGTTAAACCGGGATCCAAAGGAATGGATTGACGAAATAACTGCAAGAAATTCTATCAGGAATGTTGAATTTGATGTGAGGATTATACCTGCTCCGGAAATAAACGATACAATAAAGTATTTTGTTGATAATAAATATGATGTAATTACCGCTTCGGGTGGCGACGGCACAATTAACGGTGTGGCAACTATTATAAAGGATTCAGATGCGGCACTTGGCGTTATTCCAATCGGTACTTTTAACCATTTTGCAAAAGATGTGGAATACCCCTGGATTTTGAAGAGGCTGTGCTTAATCTTGTTAATGGGAAAACAACTTACATTGATTATGGCTCTGTTAACGATAAAATTTTTCTAAATAATTCATCTATTGGTCAATACCCGATAGCAGTTCTAATTAGGGAATCCGTTAGACGAAAAAGAAAATTGAATAAAAAATTTGCAATGGCACTTTCAGTTATTCGTACTTCAATTGCTAATCGTCTTATTTCAATCTCTACTGATTCAGAAAACTCAGGAGAAGTGATTGAAACTCCTTTAGTATTTATTGGAAATAACTATTATGATATTTCTCCTTTGAATATAGGTAAAAGAGAAAGACTTGATGAAGGGAAACTATATGCCTATGGGAGTAAATGCAAGAATCTGTTTTGCTCTTTGCACGTAGCAACTTTAGCGTTTTACAATCAACTAAAATTAACTAAGCAGTTTGTTCATAAACCATTTACTGAAGCTACAATTAATTGCAAAAGCAAAAGATTAGCAGTTGCTGTTGATGGTGAAATACACCGGCTTAATACTCCACTTCATTACAGGATGAATCATAAGGCACTTAAGGTTATTTTACCAAATTCGTTATGAAGAAAATTGTTCATATATCTGATCTTCACTTTGGTACTGAGGATGATAGGGTCTTAAATAGTTTAATTTTTGATATTAATAATACTTCTCCTAACCTAATTGCGGTAAGTGGAGACCTGACACAGCGAGCAAGGACAAAAGAGTATCTTAAAGCCAGATCAGTTTTAGAGCATTTGAAATTCCCCCAGGTGATTATTCCGGGAAATCATGATATTCCGTTATATAATCTTCTTGGTAGAATCACAAATCCCTTTAATAAATTCGATACTTATTTTGACAAAGAGCTGAGGGAATATAATGATGATCAACTTTATGTTATTGGATTAAATAGTGTCAGAAATTTGAGGTGGAAATCCGGAAAGCTTTCCTCTGAGCAACTCGAGATAGGAACTACTGAGTTTGGAGAATCTGATAAAAACATTGTTAGAATTTTAGTTATTCATCATAATCTATTTCACATTTCATCTAGAAGGAATGCTGTAAAACTGTTTAAATCGAAACTGTTGCGTGGATGGTTAATGGAGAACCGTATAGACCTGGTTTTGTTTGGGCATGATCATAAAAGTATGATTGAGCCAGTTTTATTTGACAATGACAAAATTATCGATTTTATTCTACTTCAAGCTGGAACAGCAATATCAAAAAGAACAAGAGGTGTACCTAATAGTTACAATATTATCATACTTGATAATTCATTTATGAATGTTATGGTTCGAACATTTAACGCTAGCAGATTCGAAACCACATCTGAAGTTAAGTTTAAAAAACAATCTATAGGATGGGAAGAAATAGAGTGAAAATCATAATCAGTATTAATATATCATAATATGAACAGCAATAAATTTATCATGTCTGCCTTAGGCATAATTGCCTTTACTGTGCTTGTCGTGGTTCTACATCAGCTGCAGGAATTACTACTCCCGTTTTCAATTGCTGTTTTGCTGTCAATAATGTTTCAACCCTTAGTATTAAACTTGAAGGGTAAAAATGTCCCAATTGTTATTTCCTTAATTGCCGTTCTTGTAATTATGGGTCTATCAATTCTTCTTTTCGGTGTAATACTCTACTCGAGTTCGGGAGCACTTATAGCAGAGTTACCAAATTATCAGGATAAATTAAATGATATAATTAATAGTGCGCTGAGGACATTAGCAGCGTTCTCAAAAAGTCTAGGGATTAATGTTGAATCAATTGATCCGGGAACTTTGTTTGGAGCAACAACGGTTACTGCTGATATACTTTCATCAGCGCTTGCAACTTTTATTGATTTCATCGGGAATACTGTTCTGGTTCTGCTCTTCGTGCTTTTTATGATTGCTAGTACCGGGGATTTGAAAGCAAAAGTAATCAAAGCCTATAAATCAGATGAATCAGAAAAAATCAATAATGCAATGCAAAATATTGGCATTCAGGTTCGTCGTTATTTAATCGTAAAGGTAGTTTTTAATGGAATAACAGGATTATTAACATTTTTAGTGTTATGGATACTTGGAGTTGACTTCCCTTTATTCTGGGGCATAATGGCTTTCTTATTCAGCTTTATACCTACTGTGGGCTCATTTTTTTCGATAGGGCTTCCATTTATACTTTCTCTATTACAATTCGATAGTTTTACGATTCCTCTTATATTGCTAATTCTTCTATCGCTGATATTTATGATAATAGGTAATGTAGTACAACCAAAAATGATGGCTTCGTCACTTAATCTTAGTGTTTTACTTATTCTTGTAGCACTTGTTTTTTGGGGCTTGGTTTGGGGTCCGTGGGGAATGGTGCTTGCAATTCCGCTAACTACAACCATTAAAATCATATGCGCAAATATTGAGGTGCTCAAACCTTTAAGTGTATTAATGGGAGCCAGTGCTGATAAGTGAAAAGTGCACGAGGAAATATTACTAATAGAATATTTGTAATTATAAATATGTTTAATAAATAATCTGCAATTTATTGTAATTGAAAGGAATTTTATATGGAAACAAAAAACATCTCACATTTTGGGATAAAATTCTGGGTTATACTGGCGGCAATTGTAATTGTAGTTGCAGGTATTAAAGCATCGGCAAGCATTGTAACACCTTTATTATTAGCACTTTTTGTAACGGCCATTTGTTATGGTCCATATGTGTGGCTAAAGAAAAAGGGACTTCCTGAAACTTTAGCTCTAGTGGTTGTTGTATTAGCCACAGGTATTTTACTAACTCTATTTTTAGGGTTTATTGGAACATCTATTTCTGCATTCGCAGAAAAGCTTCCCTTCTATGAAGAAAGATTTCAACAATATTGGTCGAGTATAAATATTTGGTTAGTTAATGCCGGTATAATTGATAAAAATTTCGGCCTGGAGGAACACATTAGTCCCGCTAGTATAATGTCTTTAACTGGTAATGTATTTGAAGGATTCAGCAACTTGTTAATTGATTCAGTTCTCATTTTATTGGTAGTAATTTTTATGTTAATGGAATCAACATTATTTATAAAAAAAATGAATGTTATTAAACCTCAGTCCCTGTTAAAAATTGATGAGATTATAAATAAACTTAACAAATACACTGTAACAAAAACAATTACCAGCTTCGCTACCGGGGTATGTATTACAATTTCATTATCAATTATAGGAGTTGATTTTCCAATACTTTGGGGGACATTAGCTTTTCTGTTAAATTTTATACCAAATATCGGATCAGCTATCGCTGCAATTCCAGCAATAATGCTTGCGCTGGTTCAACTTGGTTTACCTTCTGCTATAATAACTACCGTTGCTTATGTAGCAATCAATGGGCTAATTGGAAACATAATTGAGCCTCGCATAATGGGAAGGAATCTCGGACTATCTCCATTGGTTGTTTTAATTTCCTTAATATTTTGGGGTTGGGCATTGGGAACAGTAGGTATGCTGCTAGCAACTCCTTTAACTATACTACTAAAAATAACTTTCGACAACATGGAAGAAACAAAACATTTTGGCTTAATGCTTGGCAATGAAACTTCACTAAAAAGATATGAGAAATGATTAGTAATCAATTTGTTCCCAGGCCAGGTAAGTTTCAAGCTCCGTATCGAAAAAAACTATGTTTAAGTGGATCAACTCATTATCACTCATTGGAGAATTATGAAATCAAAAAACGCTAATAAATTAAACTTGTTATTAGAACAGTATCTTAAGAAAATTACTATTATAGTTATAAGATATAAGTTTCTTCTGCTTTTACCTCTTCTCTTTTTTTTATTGTCAGAATCAATCGCGACTAATGGGTATAATTCATTTTATCAGGTTCAGAATTCTTCTAAAGAATATGTTTTTATAAGCGATACGCAAGATTTATTACCTTTGGAAAGTCTATGGAACATTACTAACAACAACAGAGAAGTTAGACAAATAATTTACAATGATATTATTGAACATAAACCAGTTTCAGTTTTTCACATGGGAGATCTGGTGGCAAGAGCATATAAAGAAAAATATTGGCAGGATTTTGATCAATTTCACAATAGATTGAACCAAAACGAAATTTCTTTTTACCCGGTTATGGGTAATCATGAACTTATTTTTTTCTCCAAAAAGGGAGAATCAAAATTTCAGGAAAGGTTTCCGCAACATTCTCGAACGGGATATTTAGTACGGGTTGATTCTCTGGCTGTAATATTACTCAATTCTAATTTTGGAAAAATGAGTGAGGATGAAATTACCAAACAGAATAATTGGTACGATAAAACGCTGGATGAATTAGATAGTGACTCATCTATACAGATGATCGCTGTCGGCACTCATTACTCTCCATATACTAATAGTAAAAGAGTGAGTCCGTCGAAAGATGTGCAGCAATATTTTGTCCCCGGCTATTTAAATTCAAAGAAAGCTAAATTATTTTTAAGCGGACACTCACACGCGTTTGAACATTTTATAATTGAAGGAAAAAACTTTCTTGTTATCGGTGGGGGTGGCGGACCTCAACAGCCTTTATTAGTCGGTGAAGATGCAAGGTGGAAAGATAATTTTAATAGTGAAGATGAATATAGAAGATTTCATTATATAAGACTTGTAAAAGAAGCGGATGATTATATAGTTAATGTGATTATGATCGATTCAACTTATTCAAAATTAGCTAATATTTATCAGATCAGATAAATGAATGATTTAAGTTATTTCTTATAACTAAAATAGTTCCCGGATATACTATTCACAAGAATTATATTCTGGATCGAAATACATTAATTCATTTTGAAAACGAAGGCTGCGATTATGAAAATGATTATTAATTTTTGGAGCTATTACTTTAAATCGTTTCCGGTTTTATTAATTTTCGTTTTATTTACAGCCTGTTCAACCCACAAAGTACTTTTAGATATTCCTCCTTTCAATGATAGTTTTCCGGAAATATCAACCGGTTTTTATTCAGTTCACCAAATAGTTAATAATAATGTTTCGGAAGAAATAGGAACAGAATTTTTAGGTGAGCTTGTTTACCTTTACAAAGATGACATTTTTATTGACGGAAATTATTTTAGCGGAATAAAAGGTTCCTTTTTACCAAACAACTACATTAAAACTGAATTAAAAAAGTCTCAGCCTATTTATTATTGGCAGGATGCTGAAGACGAAGATATTAAAGGGGATATTGAATTCAGTGAAATCACACAAGATAGAATTACCGCTGTTTTTACAACTGATAAAAAGAATAAAGAAAAAGTAGAATTTAGATTTTATTCACACCAACTTTGGCAGGATGAAGTAGGCACAATAGCAATAGCGCATCGAGGTTTATGCTATCAACCGCCGTCAAATTATGATGGTATATTTCCAGCGAACTCAGGACCCGGCTTTGAAGCAGCCCTTCGTTCTGGTTACCAGGGATTTGAACTTGATGTGCGCGTAACAAAAGATAAACGATTTATAATTAGTCACGATGAAGATTTAAGTGCAGCAACAACTTTACATGGTGAAGTTAAGGATAAAAATTTATCCGAATTTAATAATGCCCTGATTGTAAAAAGTGCCGCCATTCCGGAAAACAAAACAACAGCACAAGAATCATATATTGCTGCTCCAATGAGATCTCTGTATGATGTATTATATCATTTTATTGATGATCCGAGACTGAAAACTTTTGTAGTAGACATAAAACCCGATACAGATGAAAATATTATTGCTGCTGCCACGCATGATTTTACTGATCTTACTGAGGAGCAGCAGAAGAAAATTCTTTTTCTAACGCGAGAAGAAAGTACTGCAAAAATACTGAAGGCACTTTGTCCAAACTCTGATGTTGCTCTTGAGGGCCCTATTGGTGTCGAGCCGGTTGATGAATTAGAAAAATTTTTTCCGGAAGCAGTGAACGTGCCCAGAGGCTCGCATAACACTATATCTTTTGGTTCAAATTGGATTCTTGCTTTTAAATCTATTGAGACAAGTGCTGAAATGATCGGAACTGTAATGGATAATGCGGAAAAATATAACTATAAAGTTTGTATGTGGACATTTTCAAAAGAGTGGCGCTTTAACTTCCTACGTGAACATGGATTTTATCCGGATTTTATTTTAAGTGATGTGCCATATTATCAATTTGCGTTACAGCAGTTACGCTACACAAAAGAGAAAGATAAAATTATTTCAGATTCTGTTCATATAACTGAAAAATATTCCAATCCGATTTATAAAAGAGTATACAATCAATATGTAAGAGATTTCTGGTTTCAATCCCGAACAATGTTTGAGTTAACATATGGAATTGGAAATCCAAATCAATATTATTTTGAAAATGATTTTGCCCCGGTCGGTAATTGGGAATTTAAATTAGGAAGGAGCGTACTGAATAAATTTTCAAAGACTAATGTGTCATTGGATGAATGGTATTTATTCTTTTCTTATATGAATTCAAATGCAGCTGTTGGTGAAACCGAACCAACTGAAGTTGCTACTAAGTCTTACAAGTTTGGCTTTGGGAAAACAGAAGGGTTTGGTTATACAGGGTCGAAAATTGCTTTCATTCCTTATATTTCGCAATCACTGTTATGGACTATGCTGGATGATTTCAGTGATGAAATAAAACCGGTAGCCGGAGAAACACCTTCAAACGATTATGAAATTCTCAATAGATACTGGGGCACATTCCGCTTTGGAGACAGATCCCTTTACGGTTTTAAATTAGATATATTATCTTGGGTTGAAATAATTGCAAATTACGAAACTGCTGTAGTTTATCCGCGTCATCTATTTTTAACATGGGCTGGGAGTTTCGTAGTTATGGAGATCGGTTATACTCTTTTAGCATCGGTGACGGGTAAATGGGTAGATGATAATCCGGTAATTGGTCCCATAGTAAATTTTGTTGTGCGCGCAGGGTATCTTTATACTTATTATCTGCTAAGAGAAAAAAATATGAATTGGCCATTTTCAACAGAAGCCCCATTAAGATATGAAATATTTAATTTCGGTGTGAGTTTGGTGTTATAGGTAAAAAATTATTGTTAAAAAAAAGTGAGTTCTAATAGGATAACTAATAATCTGGATTGGGAAAGCAGCAAAAACTATGGCCTGATATCTGGTGGTCTTATTGATACCATTATGGGATAAATTAATTTCCTGACCTGCCCCTTAAAGTCGTACCAATGAAAAAGGCTGAACTGTTGTGGATATGAAAAATGATTGGAAAGTAATCTACCCGTTCGAGCTAAACAAATAAGTTTGCTTTGGAATTTACCCCGCTCTCACGTACCACCATGACAGCAGAGGAATAAATTGAGTTAAATAATTTTAAGTAATTTAACAAGTACAAATTCATAAGCCGGTCCTGATTCTGTTATTTAACAGGAAAATTTGGATCGGCTTTTTTATTCTTTAATTCATCTCTAATCAATTATCAACGGCTTAAATAAATCGTTTGCAATTTAATATCCTGATCCTTATTATTTAATTTAAAAGCACTTTAATATGAAAAACTTTCGTTGGTATTTCAGTTTACTTCTAATAATCATTTTGCATTTTCATACTCATTTGGGTAAATTTCCTTCTCAATAAAAGAATGAGATAATTACATTTTAAGAAGTCTTAGTAATATTTTTTCATTTTAAATGAAAATGGTCCGGACACTAAAATACTGGACTTGATGGTTTATAATCGTTCCAATCCCCTAATTACAAATCATAAGAAAACGAATGTACTCTATACATATTTCGAAAAATATTTTTCAGTTACTTTCTATTCTACTGCTTACCATTCTAATGATAAGCTGTGATAAAAGTAACGAACAGGCAGAGTTATTCGATCTTAAAATTCCGCTCGGTCTTGATTCACTAACCTTATTTATCCCGGAGGATAATCCGTTAACTATCGAAAAGATTAAACTGGGAAGAAAACTCTTTTTTGATGAAAGACTTTCGGTCGACGGTACTGTATCCTGCGCCACCTGCCACAACCCGTTGCTTGGATTTGCAGACGGCAGGTCCGTAGCTGTGGGTATTGAAGGGCTGGAAGGTCCCCGCAGCACACCTGCTATAATTAACAGGCTATTCAGCCAGGGACAATTTTGGGACGGACGCGCGCAAAGTCTTGAAGAGCAGGTACTTGGTCCAATCGAAAACCCTATCGAAATGAACAACCCTCTAGAGAATGTAGTGAAGACATTGAACGCCGATGAATCAATTAGAAATGATTTCCAAAAAGTTTTTGGAACTGATGTTACTGTTGAAGGACTTCAAAAAGCAATAGCTTCTTTTGAAAGGATATTATTATCAGGCGAGTCATCGTTTGATAAATATATGGCGGGTGATAAAAAAGCACTTTCAGAATCTGCCCGGAACGGATTTTTGATTTTTAAAAGTGAAAAAGTAAATTGTATCACATGTCATAAAGGCACCAATTTTACGGATGAGCTTTTCCATAACAGCGGTGTAGGAATGGATTTGGAAAAGCCTGATTTAGGACGTTTTGTTGAAACTAAAAATGATACAGATTACGGCAGATTTAAAACCCCTACTCTAAGAGATATTGCCCGTACATCCCCGTATATGCATAATGGAAGTCTAAGATCATTAAGAGAAGTTGTCGACTTTTATGATCAGGGAGGCATAAAGAATGACAATCTCAGCATCCATATAAAACCATTGAATCTTACTGAACAGGAGAAAGAGAATCTGGTAGAGTTTATGCGAAGCTTGACCGGTGAAAATCCGCTATCAGCAGGTAAAAATCAAACTCTTGGTATCAACTAAAGCAATATTAATTTTTGATAATTTTTTACCAACATTTTATTATCATATTACTTCTGCAAAGTTTATTATAAAAGAAATTTATTTCGGTATGAAGGTTAAAACTGCTATCCTCTCTTTTGCCTCAATTGTAATTATTGTGGCAGTAATTTTTCTTTTGAATCAAGTTACTGTCTTAGATAATGAGTCAGAACAAGTTAAATATGTTACTGATGGGATATCGTCTACCTAAATACCGCCCTTGATGTAAAATATGTTGGTACCGAAGCCTGCCGGGACTGTCATGAAGAGATCTATAATGTTTACATTGAATCTCAAACCGGCCGCTCAATGTCAAGAATGAATTCATCAAATATTATTGAAGAGTTTCCTCAGAAAGAAGCAGTCTATGATTCATCACGAAATTTCTACTATGAAATGATACAGCGTGATGATCGTTTTTACCAGAAGGAATACAGGTTGGATGATAACGGTAAAATTGTGCATGAACGAGTGGAAGAAGCTCAATATATTATCGGCTCCGGAAAGGATTTAAGGATGTATTTTTATCAGGACAACGGGATGTTCTATCAGTTGCCGTTAACATGGTATGTACATGAGAACAAGTGGGATATGAGCCCCGGTTACAGTGAGTTTAACAATGTAAGATTCTCCCGTTATGTTTCGCCGATGTGTTTTTCATGTCATAACGGGCACATGGAATTGCCATCAACTGCCAACAACAGATACAACGGAAAAATTCATCTTGGAATCGGGTGTGAAGATTGCCACGGACCAGGTGAGCTACACGTTAGACAGGAAAACAAGGAAGATATCAACATGCCGTATGAAAATGCAGTAACAATTGTTAATCCACCAAAACTTTCACCGCAGCGCAGGATTGATGTTTGCCAGCAATGTCACCTCGAAGGACAGGCATGGGCTTTGACTGGTGACAATACATGGTTTGATTTCCGACCGGGAATGTTGCTTAACACTCACAGGTCGGTTTATTCACCATCAGACGTGAAGAAGGAAGCTTTCAGAGTTGCAAACAGTGCATACAGGCTTTCGCTCAGCAGATGTTTTGAGGGAAGTCATAGCACAATGTCATGCGATTTATGCCACGACCCGCATCGTATGAATATAACAATGACTGTTGAGCATAACCGGCAGAACTGCCAGAAGTGTCACCCCCCACAAAGTCTTCCCGGCACCAAATCAAGATTTACTCATTCGGATACAGATAACTGCATACCTTGTCATATGAAAAGCACTGGAACAGGGAACACTTTACACGGAGTTATTAATACTGATCACTGGATAAGAGTAAATGCAGATGATGATACCATCAACTGGAAATCATTAAGAGAAATTTCGAAAGATAATCCGGTTACTTCTCTTGTAGCTGATATCAATAATGAAGATGAAGATAGTTATATACGTAAAGGTATGGCTTACTTCGAATTTTGGAAAGATAAATCTATCATTACTGCTTACCTCGATTCAGCCTTACACTATTTAACAAAAGGATTAAAGATATCGGCAAATAATGCAACAGGTCATTATATTTTGGGCAAGGTTCAATATTACCGTAAAGAATTTTATAGCGCTGTACTTGCATTAAAGAAATCAATTGCACTTAGTCCGGAAGATGCTGATTCATATTTTTACCTTGGTCAAAACTATGTTGAATTAGACAGTCTTGCACTGGCAATTGAAAATTTTAGAAAAGCAAATGATTTATTACCCGATGAACCGGAATACTTAGAAAAATTGGGTATTACGCTTGCAAAGAATAATATCATAGAGGAAGCCGTAATTACCCTGGAAAAGGCACTTACAAAAGATAAACAAAACCCCTACGTTTACTACACACTTGGTAATCTTTATGCACAGAGTAAAAATAATCCATCAAAAGCGTTAGCCTACTTTGAAAAAGCAGTTATTCTGGATCCGGATATTCCCGATGGATTTTTGAATCTGGGTAATACATACTTTTTACTTGCTAACTTCGATCAGGCTATAATATCATATAAAAAAGCACAACTTTTCAACCCGCAATCTCCGAAAGCACTGGTGAACATGGGCCGTGTTTACAGTTATTTAGGACAAGAAAAAGAAGCACGTGATGCTTTTAATCATGCGCTCAGAATTTCACCTGGATTACATATTGCCCGGCAATTGTTAAATGACCTGCCGGACTTGTAAAAAAACAGGATATTAATTTTTTAACTTTTATCTCAGGACTTTTGCAAAAGATTTATTATCAATCGCATCCCAACGGGTAATAGAACTGACGGTATGGTTTATTCCAGGATTCATAATTAATAGTTAATTCTTATTTTACCTCATATATATTTTCGTATTTTTTTTGAAGCAATTATGTTTTGCCAATTAGTATGAAATTAATTCATAAATTTTCTGTGCATGGATGGATAGGAATTTTACTAATTCTAATATTCTGGTACTTAAATTGGAACCTTGAAGGACTCCGCACTCAAATACTTTTCTTTCCTCTCTGGTTTGGATACATTTTAACTATTGATGCCCTTGTATTTTACAGGAAGAACACTTCCCTATTAACAAGAAGCAAAAAGAATTTTGCGTTGTTGTTTTTGATCTCTGCTCCAGCATGGTGGCTTTTCGAACTTATCAACTGGCGAACACAAAACTGGCTTTATGACGGCAAACAATTCTTCACAGATGTTGAGTATGCAGTTTTAGCTACTATCAGTTTCTCAACGGTTATGCCTGCTGTATTTGGAACGGCTGAATTAGTTGGAACTTTTAAGTGGATTAACAATGTCAAAAAACGCAGAGCATTATCACCAACAAAGGCAACACTTAACAAATTTTTTTTAATCGGGTTTACAATGCTTGCGCTTGTTATAATTTTACCTGAATACTTTTACTACTTTGAATGGGCTGCTGTCTATTTTATACTTGAACCGATAAACTACAAACTAAAAAACCGTACTTTATTTGATTATACAATCATTGGAAATTGGAGTCCAATAGTTGCGTTAGCAATCGGTACTTTAATTTGCGGATTCTTTTGGGAGATGTGGAATTATTTTTCATACCCTAAATGGATTTACGATACACCAATGGTAAATTTTCTTCATGTTTTTGAAATGCCGTTATTAGGTTATATTGGTTACATCCCGTTTTCGCTTGAACTTTTTGCAATCTATAATTTTATAGCTGGTTTTAACAGAAAAAAAGATTTTGAGTATATTCAGATTGCTTAATCATAAAATTGAATTATACCAGAAATATCCAAATCCTTCTAATTCATCTACAACTATAAAATTACCCGTGCAAAATTTTCCCACCTATGGGGGAGTTAAGACGGATAAGTGCTGTTGAAGTAAAATTGCAACTTAATTGTTTGTAGAGTATAATTGAGTGTTCAAATTTTCTGATATTTTAATGAGAGAAATTTTATGGGAAAAGGAGATAAAAAATCAAAGAGGGGGAAGATTTTCAGAGGTACTTTCGGCAAACGCAGACCAAGAAAAGCTAAATCCATCACACATGTGTCTGCAGTAAAAGATGAACAGAAAAAAAATGAGAAAAAGGTTGTTGTTGTAAAACCAGAAGAGGTAAAGACTGAAAAGAAAACTGCAGTACCAGACAAAATCGAAGAAGTGAAAACCGAAAAGAAAAAAGATGAGAAAAAATTGATGTTGTAAAACCCGAAGATGTAAAGACTGAAAAGAAAACTGCAATACCAAGTAAAATTGAAGAAGTGAAAACCGAAATAGAAAAAGTTGAGAAAAAAATTGATGTTGTAAAACAGGAGGAGTTAAAGACTGAAAAGAAAACTGCAGTA
>PVMK01150840.1_pt1 | contig 18145 bp, 15 predicted proteins | sample 1853481 | NCBI WGS metagenome assembly PVMK01 (sample SAMN08533507, study PRJNA380276) | Marine sediment metagenome, whole genome shotgun sequencing project. | reverse complement strand
CAGGCAGACCCAATCCTTTGGTCGTAGAAAGTGTTGAAGACTATAAACGATTAATTGACTTTATATTCATCAAAAAGCCGTTTATTCCCGGTCCAATGCTAAATCAACTTGCTAAGGAAGCCATACGGAACAGTCCTCTCAATCAAAATATTTTCAAACAAATACATGAGGCCTCAAATATTACAGGTTTAGAGAGCGCCCTCAATGGTTCATTGGTTACCACCTTAATTCTATGGGGAGCCAATGACAGAGTTTTACACGTTTCAGGTGCAAAAATTCTCGAGTCTGTGATGCCAAAAGCACAAGTGGCAATCATGGAAGGTGTTGGCCATTTACCGATGATTGAAAAGCCAAAAGAAACTGCGGAAATCTATATGAGCTTTCTTAGGCAGAAAAAATAGGGAATAGGGACATCCATTAACACTACGGTAAGGCTTGCTTATCAATGCCGGAGCGTTCCCTGATCCTATTCAGCTCCTGATCCTGGCGAGAAGGTTGATAAACCTTGGGCCGAACTTGCCAATTAATATCACCACTAAAATTCCGATCACGGGAATCATTATTACTTCAGGGGCTCATAGTCCCTCGGTAGATATAGATGAAAAGACATCAAGCTCATTCATTACTGTCGCCCTTTGGTCAAGATTAATGGACGGATCAGAGATTAGCTGTGCGCTTTGAACCTTATAGCATTCAAATGTAAATATTGGTGAAAAGTTTGGCTTAAGAGATAGGATATCAGGTCTTCATTCTTGATATGGAGTGAAGAATGAAGACTTGACCCTCATGCCTTCTCATGCCTTTCTATCCATGTACTAATAAAAATAGATGACGAAATAGTCGGCGCGTGATTCGGACTACAGCTCAAGAAGCGCCTGCTCCACCACTTCAGTTAAGGCGGGATGGATGTAAATCACCTGTGCCATCTCATCGACGGTTTGACCGTACTTCATCCCCTGCACCAAGGGCTGAATCAACAGGGAGGCCTGGGGCCCGATAATATGAGCTCCGAGTAATTGTCGGGTGGTGGGATTCGCCACTACTTTAACAAAGCTATCGGTATCTTCACTGGCCCACCCGTAGGCCGTATCCGCATACTTCCGCGTCGCCTTCACGTGGTCCATGCCACTTTGCTGAGCTGTGCGTTCTGTCAGGCCAACACTGGCGACCTGCGGGTGGCCAAAAATTGCATGTGGCCCACCGTCGTAGACCATCGGGATTTTGGCTCCGCCCACGAGCCGCTTTGAAATAAGCCGGGCTTCGGCATTGGCAATATGCTTGAGTTGGTAAGGCGAGGCGAGATCGCCAAAGGCATAGATGCCGGGGACTGACGTTTCCATATACGCATTGACTCTAATCCGACCGCGATCATCCACTTCCAGGCCGGCCGCCTTAACATTTAACCGATCTGAGTTGGGCCGCCGACCGGCGGCAAAAAACAAAATCTGCGCTGTCACCTCGTGGGAGCGCCCTTCGATATTAAAGGTGACGGTGACGCCACCGGCAGAGGGTCTCACATGCCGGGCCTGAGCGTGTAGCAGGATGTCAAAGCGGCGCTTATAAATGTTCGTAAACGCCTGGGCGATCTCTTCATCTTCATTCTTGATCAAGGCCCAGCCCCGATCCACTAAGGTTACATGGGTGCCCAGACCGCCGAAAAAACTAGCCATCTCCGCCCCAATATAGCCGCCGCCGATGATCAGGATCGACTCGGGTTGTGTGACTAACCGCATCACGGTGTCAGAGGTGTGGTACGGCACGGTGTCCAATCCAGGGAGGTCCGGTACCACTGGCCGGGCCCCCGCGCCCAGTACAATGCGATCCGCTGTAATGCGGTGTGAACCAGTTTGCAGCACTCGCGGTTCAACAAACCGGGCTGGTTGATCGTAGACCGTGATATGGGGCTGAGACTGCCGGTAGGCAGCTCCAGCCTCGGCGATCGGATCAATTTTTTGCCACACCCGGCCTACGATGTGCTGCCAATCTACTCGGTTGAGCGTGTGGTGCACACCTAGCTTGGCCGCGTACCGGGCTGTTTCGACCACCTCAGCTGGATACAACAACATCTTAGACGGAATGCAACCGCGATTTAGACAGGTGCCCCCGAACTTATCCGGCTCCACAATTGCCAGGCGCCAATTCTCCATCTCAGGCACCGGGATCATGTTGCCGGAGCCCGCCCCCACAATAATCAAATCATAGGTTTGAACGTTCTGACTCACTATTTTTCAACCTCTTCAATCGCTGCCCCCGACTATTTTCACTCACTGAACCCACCGCCAAGATGGCTAACGGGCTCAAGGTTCCTTTTTAAGGCTTATCGTGATTAAAAGTCAACCTCCAATTGAAATCTCCAGAACCCATGATTCCAATTGTGAGCGAAGCGAACCATGTTCTTAGTTTATGGAGGTCCCTGACTGTCTGTGACAATCCAAATCTTGATTAGTGATTAATTATTGAAAATCTTGGGGACGTTCTCAAATTTTAAAGTTTTGGATGCGCCTGCGGTTTAATACACCAATCTCCGGGCAACCACAGAAAAATGAGGTCAGGGCTTGTTTAGTGATTATAACTTGAACCTAACCCTTATGTTCTCAATATACCGAAATACTCCCCTTGCCCGTTCATTTCTCAAGCCGGGCAGCCACCTTGAAAACAGCACCCAGCGGCCACCACCTCAGCCCGAAGCACCTTTGGAAGATGAATTCGATGACGATAAAAGTCTTGCCTAAACTGATAGCAAACAATAAGGGAATTCAGAGCCATCTATAGAAAGTTGTTTCCTATGCCGGATTGATTTTTATCGACCGATCGTCTAAAGTGAACGGGTTTTGATACCAACGGCGGGGCGAAAGGAAATCTTCCTTGTCTCTGCGGCAACCCGCCATAGGCCGATAAACCTCAACAATCGCTAAAATTAGGAAGAGATATGCCCGAAAAAAGAAACACGCCTGTTGCAGACACCAGCCGTTACCTGCTCGGGGACGGCACGTTCCGGTTCGCCTGCCACAGCGGCGTCGCATGTTATACCCGGTGCTGCCACAATGCTGACATGTACTTGTATCCTTATGATATCATCCGGCTGAAGCAGCGCCTCGGTATGACTTCAAAGGAATTTTTAATGCAGCACACTATCACGGCGTTTCGTGAAAACCCCTGTTTCCCCAACGTCATGTTGAAGATGAGCGACCTCCCGGACAGCCCCTGTTCTTTTTTGTCCGAAAACGGGTGCACGGTCTACGAAGTCCGGCCGTATTCCTGTCGGGCCTATCCCCTGGAGCCGGCGTTTTATGGAGACGGGAAAAACCAGTTGAATATCCGCTGCTACGTTGCTCGCCACGGCTACTGCCTCGGACACCGGGAAAACCGGAAATGGACTGCGCGCCAATGGATGGAAGACCAGCAGATGGATGAGTACAATGAAATCAATGCCAGGTGGGCCCGGATCGACACTTTGTTCCGACAGAATCCTTTCGGAAAAAAATCTCAGGATAGCCCGGCCATGAAGATGGCCCATATGGCCAGCTACAACATGGATACCTTTCGCCGGTTCGTGTTTGACAGCAGCTTCTTATCCCGTTTCCACGTTCCACAGGAGCGCCTTGAAGCCGTCCGTGAAGGCGACACCGCACTTCTGCTGCTGGGCTTCGACTGGATCCTGCGGTTTCTTTATGGGCAAGGCCCGCTACGCGAACGGGATGTTGTGAAATAGTGAATCGTAGTTACTCGCCTTACTCTGATCTCCGGTAGAACTTGGTTTGCGAAGCGAGGATATACAACTGTGGAGATGGTTTTGAGTAATTGAATATTGTAATTTGAGGTTTATTTGTAATTTGTAAATTGACATTTGGAATTTATACAATGCCATTTGGGAATAGAAAGTATTAGTAATTCAATCCGGGTTTTGAAAATGACTTGTCGGACCTGACACTAGGGCTTTCGCCAGTCTTTTTCGCATCAAGATCACCATTTTCTGCCAATCGGTGCCGTGCATGGGGTCACTGTTTTTGACAAGCGGCTCCAGTTGTTGCAAAAGGTCTGCTGGTGGTTGTGCTGGGCAAGAGTCAGCAGGCGCAGTCTTTGCGCACGATCAAAGGCCATAATGGCCGCCATGTGGATATCCAGCCGATGCCAGCGGTTTACCTGGCCGCCCCTTAAAAATGCGCCGACGCGGCTCAACCAGCTGATCTCCGCGGCCATCCCGCTCCAGTCAAAAACCAGATTATACTTGATATAGGTCCATTGCTCGGAAGGATTCGCGTATTTTCTTAAAACCGATGTAAATTTATACCGTTGCTGCATAACCGACAGATATGATCAGCAAAGGCTCGTGGGTGCGGGGTATCTTCATAATCTCAATGAGTTCCTTATCATGAAACGCCCCGACAATTCCGGCCTTCAGGCCCAGTGCTTCTGCCTGAAGAAACAGGTTTTGACCAATATGGCCCGCTTCGATCATCGCATATCGAATACCACGGTTTCCGTATTTAACTGCCACTCGTCGGTACTCGGCAGTAATGACAAAGTTAATCGGTGCTTTGGCCATCCACATCTGTGAAAGGGCTGCCCTGGCGATACTATCTCTCAAATCTCGTTTTGTTACCAGTGACAAACTGTGCCCCTTAGGTTCGTAGTGGTAAACGCCGGCTTCAATTTGCTCCACACTGTCTTGACCCACTACGGCATAGACGTCCATGGGATAAAGGGCTCCTGCTGAGGGGGCGGCCCGTTTAAATCCGCTGTCTTCCGTTATCCCCTGGGCAGTCCATAGCAGTTGCGACACCTGATCCAAAACCAAGATCTGTGGCCTATACGCCCGAATTGTTCTTCTTTGCTTGATCGCCCTTTCCACTGAAACCGTTCCTTCATTTTTTGGTAGTGGTAGTTTCAGAACACCCCCCTGGTATCGCCTATTGTCTTTCGCAGCCGCCCATCTCAGGGGCCACGATAAAGTAAGATAAAAAGCGGCAAACCAATTGACAAGACGAGCCAAGATCTTTCTTCGTTCCTTTTTGAAAATCATCTTATTCTCGACTATATAGCAAAAAAACCGATTATGATATGTTTTTGTCAAGAAAATCTGATAGTTCCTCGAATTTTCCCTTTGCCGTACAAATTATTGGATACGTGGGGACGGTCATGTTTGTAGGCATGTTTGCTGAGCAATAAAAAAGCCGGCATCAACTATTGAAATTTACTGCATCTGGCTATACCTTCTTAAATCAATAATTGGAGCAAAGACACCAGATCGAATCGATATCAATACCATTTAAAAGTTCAAACAAGGGAAGATAAATAATGAATAATATCAGTAAAATATCCGCATCAGGAGAAAGACATAACATGATTGAAACCGCCGCCTACTATCGGGCTGAAAAAAGGGGATTTTCCGATGGTGATCCGGTAAAAGATTGGCTCGAGGCCGAAGGGGAAATCGAAGCCTCATTTAAGCACCCGGATGAAGCGGATTCCAGCAAGCAAGAACGTGCGGCCTACCAGAGGATGCGCGCCGAGTTTAAAAAGATCCTGGCCGGTGCTCAGGATACGATCAACGCCGACACAATCAGGCAGGCCTTCGATCGGTCGGGCAGAGAGCTCAAGGAATTGGGGAAATTTGTTCCCGCGACAGTTGACCGCGCCGGTAAAAGACTCAAGCAGGAGGTGGCCGCCGCAGTTGAAAAAATGGGTCCCAGGTGGGACGCCTTTTCGGAGAAGAGCCACGGACTTTTTGAAATCTGGAAGGACAAAAGGGGCCAGTTCGTCAACCAGGCCCACACTGCGTTAAACAGCTGGGTGAGTCGCTATCGTGACAAAAACGGGAAGAAAAAAAATGAACATCAAAATCGATTATGATAATGAGAAGATCCCGGTTGGTTTTGTCCGCATCTGAGGGTAAATGGCTGGTTTTTTTTATGCGGGTAAAGATAAATTATATAAGACGGGTCAACCCTTGGCACCACGCTTTTGAAAGGTTATGCATAAAAGCAAGACCGCTCCCGATTTCCCAAATCAGTCTAAAAAGCGTAAAAGCACGACCGCGCCTTCTCCGTCCTAAATTGAAAAACTGAGTGAGGGATTCGCCGAAATTTTACTAAAAAATCTTTGCAGAATCGATCTCATTATTCTTCAGTATCATCTCCCGTCTAACACCTTCCGAACCGTTGTGGCGATTTCTCGCCTCACTACAGGTTTCCATACAAAAGCCTGGATGCCCATGGCAATGGCCTGTTGTTCATTAACCTTTGCGCTGTATCCGGTGCAGAGAATAACGGGAATTTCAGGCCGTATTCGTATCAGTTCTCCGGCTAGATTAGCACCGGTCATATTTGGCATGGTCATGTCGGTAATGACAAGATCAAATCTGTCCGGCCTGGTTTTGAACAGTTCCAGAGCTTCGATGCTGCTGGTGCGAGTGGTAACATCATAGCATAGGGCTTCAAGGGTTTGTTTTCCTATATCTGCCAGGGCTGGCTCATCATCAATAAAAAGAATACGTTCGCTTCCGGTGGGAACAGCTTCTACATCACTGACTTGCGGTTCCAACCTCTTTTCAATAACAGGAAAATAGATCTTGAAGGTCGCGCCTTGCCCCAGTTCGCTGTAAACCGCTATCGTACCGCTCATCGCTCTGACAATGCCGTGCACGACAGAAAGCCCCATGCCGGTGCCTTCCCCTGTTTCTTTGGTGGTAAAAAATGGATCAAAGATCCGATCCAGTACCTGCGGTGGAATGCCGCAACCGGTATCGCTGACCGTCAAATTGATAGAAGCACCAGGTTTCATATCCGAATGGCCGACTGTATAATCCGCGTCAAGTTCAACATTTACCAGCTTTACCTCCAACACACCGCCCTCCTCCCGCATGGCATGCCCCGCATTGGTGCACAAATTCATCAAAATCTGATGGATTTGTGTCGGATCAGCTAATACCAGCGCGTCACTTTGGATGTCCCCGTGTATCTTGATGGTTGAAGGCAAAGATGCCCGCAATAGCCTGAGGGCTTCGTTGACGATGAGTTTTACCTGAACCGGTTTACGCTCCTGCGCGGTTTGGCGGCTGAAGGTGAGAATCTGTTTGATCAGGTCTTTGGCGCGCCCCACGGCCTGAAGCACTTGCTGCAGATTGGTATAAAGCGGGGTATCTTTTTCGACATTGCACAGGGAAATCTCGCTGAGACCCATGATGGTTGCAAGAATGTTATTGAAGTCATGGGCAATCCCACCTGCCAGTGTGCCTATGGTTTCCAACTTTTGGCCTCGTAGGAGTTGAGCTTCAAGTTTTCTTTTTTCTTTTTCTGCTTTCTCGAGATCTGTCACATCCAAAGCGAACCCAATTATGCCGGTAACTTTGTTATTAATATCCTTATATGGGACTCTTTCTATTAGTTGACTAACTCTACAATATTTGCGAGTTTTTCATATTTTTCTGCTTGTTGGTTCATTTCAGTCTCCAAACTATTCAAATAGATTTAGGCCGGTCGTTTTTTGTCCTGACTTCTCAGGACCTCCGCCATTGTGTAAAACTTATGATTTCTCAAGATATTAATATGTTATCGGAACCTATCAGCTTAAACTTTAATCCTTTTTTCATGGTCTCCGCTCAAGATTATTCGACTTTGTTTGCGGTAGGGTGAGTGATGAAGATATTGAAGGAATTTAGGAGCAAGAGAAGGCTTTCGGAGAAATATATTCCCCTCCAAGGGATTAACAATAATTCACTATTCAAGCTTTGACCCTCTCTTCGGTTGTCAATTCATATGCCGGGAGAAGAGCCCGGCAGCATAATGTTTTCATTCAGGCATCATATAGATCGTAATTTTTTTTAAGTTTTCCCCAACTTGGCCGATATGTATTACGTATAATGACAATGAAAAATTCCAAACTGAAGTATCAGGAGGTCCGATGAAGAAAATAATAATTCTATCGATAGGCCTATCCTTTTTGGGTTGTTCGCACGAGGTAACGGTCAAACCCACTGTTTCACCGTTTGCTAACCAGCTTATTGATCGCAAAGTTGATGGAAATATTGCCATTTTTATTCATCCGGATCTGGCCGGCTTAAATCAAGTCGTAAAGCCGCAAAGCCGTCGCTGCAGCACAGTAAAATTCCCGATTGAGGCCGGAAAAAGCATAAAAGCCAGCCTGATTAAAACCGCGCAGGGCGTTTTTAAAAATTGCAAGGCGGTCGATTCGGTTCCGCAGGATCACGGATTTGATGGAATATTGGTTGCGGAGCTGCTGGATTTTGATGTTGATGTGAAATTTAATGACGGTCTTTGGAGCGGCACGGCCGAGTCGTGGGTTGAGATGAATATCAAACTCACATTCTATGACGCAAACCTGAATCCGGTCTGGCGTACGGTAGTTGGATACACCAAGAAAGAATTTTCAAATGCAGGTGGAACCTGCGGCGGCGGCGCAACCGCAATCAGTGGCAGTATGGAGCAATGCCTGAAAAATATCTCTATTCAAATGGCAGAAAAAATAGCCGCCTCTCAAAAAATTAAAACGACAATTGCCCGGTCCCCCCGCAGTTAATCAGTCAGACAATCAGCTACAGCACTGCCAATCAATATCCCGGCAATAAAGGCAAGACCGGTCTCGGTCTTGATTTTATTATCTGATTGAGCAGTCGGGGAGTTTTTCCTGTCATGCCCGCGCAGGCGGGCATCGAGTTCAGCCAACAAACGATTTCAGGGATACTACGGGACGTACATAGGTTTATAAGTTCTTATCAGTCTAAGTGTGATTATGCATTGTTTCTTGGGGCGTTTATTCCTCCATGGTTATTCGGAAACTTCTCAATTAATCCAAAATATTTAATAAAACTTTAGGAGGAAATGATGAAAAAACCTATCTTACTTATCTGTTTTATTTTCGTTCTGTCCATTCCGACAACATCTTTTGCCTGGGGCTTAGAAATTGCCGGCGGTGGGTGGCATCAGAAGCCAAGTGGAACGATGTCATTTGATAAATCAACTCTTGAGGATGACCTCGACCTTGAAGACGATCTCAATTTTGATGATAAATGGAAGGCCTTCGGGAGGCTAATTATCGATACGCCCCTTTTCTTACCGAACATTTACCTTATGTATACACCCATGAAATGGGATGAATCAGGCAGCAAAAATGTGAATTTCAAATTTGGTGGTGAAGAATTCCAAGCTGGTGTGGATTTTGATTCAAAATTAAAACTCAATCACTTCGATGTTGCTTTATTTTGGGGCCTGCCTTTTATTAGCACAGCTACCGCAGATGTACTTAACATCGATCTAGGGCTTAATGTCAGATTTATGGATGTTAAAGCCGAGATCGAACAGAAGGATTTAGGCTTAAAAGAGTCCGAAAGCTATTTCCTGCCCCTCCCCATGCTTTACACCGGAGTGCAGATTAAGCCCTTAAATTTTATCGCCCTTGAATTCGAAGGCCGGGGGATCGGTGGGAGTTCCAATTATTACGTCAGCCTCACTGGAAGATTGAAAGTAAAGCCCTTTGGACCGGTGTTTGTCGCCGGTGGCTATCGATACGATAATTTAAAAATAGATTATAAGGATCTTGACATCGACATGGAGTTTTACGGGCCTTTTGCGGAGGTTGGTTTGGAGTTTTAAACCAGTATGCTAATCCATAACGGTAAAGAATACGAGGGTCATGTCTACGTTTGACTTTTGATAGAAAACACTAAGAGTCAAAGGTAGACTTGACCCTCTATTTAATTTTGCCGGAGCTCCCATCGGTTACTGGCATGATACCGGCCACGCTCAGGAATCTCTGGGTATTCTTCCGCCGGCAGACGAACTTCTAAAAAGGTATCACAAAAACCTTGTGGGCATACATATACATGATGCCCGCGGATTGGATGATCACCTCCCGCCGGGCAGCGGCGAAATCGATTTCAAAAAAATCGGAACCGGGATTGGAGATGACACGTTGAAGGTGATCGAATTAAAGCCGGGCACCCCGGATAGTGAAGTCGCTGCCGGAATCCATTATCTGGCAAAAAAAATGAAGCTTTGAAAAAAAGAGCATAAGTCAAGACTTCATTCTGTACAGTTAATACGGTGCATAAGTAATAAAAAGATATAGCGATAAAAAGGTTGAATATACTACTATAAAATAAAACAACAACGAAACAACCTTCCCCCTCGCCCCTCTTTGTTAATATACAGGGTGATCTTTGGACTAACCCCAATGGTACAACAGGCGGATCTTTACCATACTGGACTACGACTTATTTACCAAGCCGGAACCGGTACTGGTATTTTGCGTTTAGTAACGGAAGCCAATGGGCTTATTGGCAGTTTATAGTAAGTGACGATAGTGAACAACGTCACCGAGTTTCCGCCGATGATAAATCGTAATACCCAAATTAATCATTTTATCTTTTTGAATTTTATGCCTAAGCCCTCTTCGTTTAACCATACAATTTGACCTATGGCCTCTACCGTTTTACCGTTTTTAAGAGGAAAGTTCAGCTTTAATTTCTGTCCAACTTCTAATTTTTCTTTTGCAGCAATAAAAACTCCAGAGGCACTAATGTTTTTGGCGGTGCCCTCAGAAATTACTTTGTGGGTGCCAAATCGTATGGTTCGGCAGAAAGGTTTTCTTGGATGCTTTCGCATATTTTTTGATTTCTTTGCATCATTGGCGTCCCAATCCTGTTTGATTGAATCAGAAACGAAATGGATTCCATACCCGTATTTAAAGAGAGATCGTTTGAAATTTTTTCGCCAAATCACCTCCCCTTTATAATATTCAAAAACGCGGGATGAGATGGGATATGGAGAGTTTTGTATACCGATGAAAATCGGGGTACCCTTTTCGAGGACACCATCTGATTCGAAATAGATACCACTATAACTGTAGTTGAACATCCTGGCTTCATATATTTCACCAGATTGTAGATCCTTAACCTGAAGTGGTGTAATATGATCAGTTCGTTCGGCACCTCTGTTTTCAGAATTCTCTATCATTAAATCTTTTTCCATTAAATCTTTTTTCCTATTATGACACTTCCGGTTCGCAAGTTACATTCAACACAATTAGAATATCGGTCAGATTCAGAAAAAGCTTTAATCGGCCGGCAAATGGTAGGTGGAATTGTTTTGGTATAGAAGGGTACCGATAAGAAAGCTGGCGTTGTTCTTATACTGGAATCCATGAAAGACAGAAAGTATTGGATTCGGCTCAAAACCACCATTGAACACTTTAATTTACCAATTGAAACCTGGAATGTCGGAAAGGCAGCATATTAGCTGTTGGCAGGGTCCAAGGCCTTCGTCGTCTATTCCGAGGACTTTGATAGTAAAGAATTGAGTCTTGATGTCAAGTATGAAGGCGCGACTCCTATGTTTTCCCGGACGGTTGAATATACTACCACAAAATAAAGCAACAACGAAACAACGTTCCCTTCTCTCCCCTCAGAAAAAAAACCGCGGACTGCAGAATAAGCTTAATCGCGTTATACCACTAATCAAGATTTGATACCTGTTCTCTTCATAACTGCTCGGTAATTCAGTAGATTATCACTCAACAATCTCGAGAACATATCTTTTCCGGATCTTGCCAGCAGCTGCACTCAAGATAGTCCTTAGTGCCAAAGCATTCCGGCCCTTTTTGCCAATGACCATTCCCATATCGCTTTTAGCTACACTGAGTTCTAAAATTACGGTGCGACTACCTTCAATTTCAGTAACCGTAACTTGCTCTGGTTGATCAACCAGGGCTTTTACAATATCAGATATCAGATCCTTCATGCAATTTCCCCTTTCCGTTCCCGATTGAATGCTCAAGGCCAATCTATAATGAACTTTATCCGGCATGCAAGATTAAAATGCTTGGAGATCTATAATGGTGAATCGTATTTCATAAAAGGGGGTTTCAGATTCTGTATCCGAAACCAAAATCTATACCAGCGGCCAGGACACTTTCAAGGGAGATAATGGTGCCTTTTTCTACAATAGCGGGTGAGGTAACTACCAGATCATGTGTATTTGTCGCAGGATCTCCGGTGCCATCTTGAATATGGAGCCAGTTTTCCCCCATGATGTTAGGGGATATCTTCACAACTCGCCCTTTTACTGTTACCTTTTGGTCCTTCAAGTTGAATAGACCTTTAATTGCCTCCCCTTTTATCATTTATTTCTCGAGTTTAAATTGTAAATGCCGATACAAGTGATGGGCGTAGAATCTTTTGTGTTATAGGGTTTCAAAAATGATTAAAACAACCTATGCTTATAATTTATTTACTTTACTTCAAAAATATAAAAGGGATGTTACCCAATATGATGATGAGCTTCGAACTGCTCAGGGTTTTATAACCTCAAAGCTATTTTCTTGGCTTCTGATAATTTTTCTTGGCAGTTGTTTGTTCGGATATTCAGCTCTTTTATATTACCAGTTGGTTTTGTTTCCCAATTCTTCGCTGTTTTAAACACTTGAGAAACATAGGGGTCACGTCTTCATTCTTGACATCAAGTGAAAATTGAATACGCGACCCCTTTTCTTTCCACCTTTCCTAATCTGCTAAAATACCGACTATTAATCCTCTTACTGCTCCCTTGTGGAGGAGAGTTATAATCTATTACGGTTGGGATTGGTCCGGGCATTCTCCCGGCCTGAAGTATTAAAGATGATGAATATAAAAGGGACGGTCATGTAAATATAAATTTCTTTTTTATTGCTCAAAATGAGAAGTGATCGTAATGTGTGGCAGATTCGTTGGATTTCGCAGCTTGGATGAACTAAAATGATAAACGCCCGTTCAGAATCAATTGCTGAAAAACCGAGTTTTCGTAACGCTTAATAAACTTGAGCTATCGGCTTAGTTTTTCCCAGGTATTTTAATTCACGCGAAACATCTCTGTATTCCAAATCCAGCGATTTCAGGTCAGAACGAATTTTGGTCCTTTGCTCGTCACTCAGATTATTCGAATACAGCTCCTCTTCTTTTTTGTTTATTTTTCGTTCGATTTTTTTCAGGCGTCTTTGGAGGGAGGCGATTTTGGACTCATATTCGTAAAGCTCCTTTCCTTTTCGGTAGCCGATTCGAAAACCCGGTTCAAACTCGGGTGGACAAACATACCGGTATGCTCGACCCCGACGTCCCAACTCAAAACCATTTTCCTCAGAGCAGTATAATTGCATGCCATTTTGGTAGCCGGTTCTAAAGTCCTTTTCAAGTTGGAGAGGACAAACTGACTTATATGGAAGCCCCTTTCTTCCCAGCTCAAAGCCTTTTTGCTCCGTGCAGTAATACTTCAAACCTTCGTCATGCCCTTGGTAGTAAGCCTGGCGGTCGGCATTAATGCCATGCTCCAGGCAGGGTTTGGCGCGCTTTTGAAATACAGTTCGCGGTGTCCCCTGCATTCCATCCAGGCGGCCGATTTCGAACCAGTCTGTCAACAGACAATCCTCTTTAGATACCGTTGCGCAGCCAGCCAAAAGAAGTATAATTGCCACGGCTGGGATAATACCAATAAATTTTTTCATGATGCTTTCCTTATGTTGAACTAATCGAGTAACGCAGGTCCCATATGTCGACTTCCGGCCTGAGAATATTCAATTCGATCGATTATATTTAACATCGTCCAAAACGGGGAAAACTTTAGGAACGACTAAGGGGTCATTGCTGACCAGGAAAACAGGGCCAAGTTTTTGACTTTTTTAGCTTATTCGAACGTGGTTTAGGATCAATCAGGCGATCAGTGTTGCAGACTTTTGGGGTAATCCGGTTGGTTGGAGATTTATTTCCGTATATAAGCTTATTAGTTAACCCTAGGAACATTTTGTCACAGTTTTATTTACTGTTTTTCATATTTCTCCGGCTATGTCTTCTTGCTGCATCCCCTATCTTTCCGAATTTATTATGGTTTAACCATCCATCAACTCATGGCATATTTCTTGCTACAAAACGATGTTGCCTGACCAGTCATTCATAGACCATTTTTTGTGCTTTTGTCATTATACCTTCTTGAAATTATGATTCAGATACTGGTCAGGTCTTCTTTTGCAACGGGGCGGATACTTATCCGCCCCTTTTCATAGATCTAAGCTTTCTTAATTATCAAAAAGGAGTAGACTTCTAATGGTACGTGCTGAAGCGAAAAGGCAGGAAATTATGGACAGAGAGCCATCTTCTGAACCACATGCTAAAAAAATCATACTGGAGAAAAGGCAGGTGCAAAAGGATAGGCGCCAATTAAATACGTTCCTTGCAGATGATAGGCGGAGCGGGATCGCTGACAGACGAAAACTACGATGATAAAAAAATGGGGTCAGGGCCTGTTTAGTGATTACAACTTGGCCTTGACCTCTGTCTTTTGATACAAAGATCGGATGGCACCCGCAGGTGTTGTTTTTGCTGCAAATTATTTATTCTTTTTTTCTCGCTTTGCCTGTTTCTTCTCTTTAGCAGTTTTCTGGGGTTTTTTCTTATCGCCTTTTTTGGCATCTCTTGCTTTTGACATACGATTTACCTCCGGCAAATTTACATAAAAGCAATTAATTACGTTGTTATCAGTTTACTATATGTACCTGAAAATGCAATATCAAAGTTGCACAAGCAACACCACACTATTTAAGCTTTAACCCCAATCACATTGATCATCTCATCTTGGGTGCCTCGTTCTTCAAAGACAATATCAAGAAAAAACATAGGGGTCGTGTCTTCATTCTTGACATCAAGTGAAAAATGAAGCCCCCTTTTCTTTACGATTTCCCCAACGGCCCTTCTGCCATTGTCAGACTCGAAAAAAGCAACTTCATATGTTCATCTGAAAAACCATTTTTCTTGACTTCGAAGTATTTTTCGTTTAATTTTAATTAGATGCGCCACCCTGGATTAATACCTGGCCTGTTCATACTATTCTAAGGTCTGAAAAATTTTACGAGGAAGAATCGGCGGGTATCCCTTTTGAAAAATGGGTGAAAGAAATGGTTAAAAAGCCCCTTCGGGCACGGAAACATTGGAAGAATTTAGAATGTGAAGACTGTGAAGGTCCTTTACTCGGTCCATAAAGGAAGGCATCATGAAAACATCATCATTGTTCCAAAGAAAGCTATTGGCTGGAATCATCGGTTTCATAGCAGTGGTACGGAATCCTGCTCCAGGTTCTGCCTGATGGGAAACCACTTCCACATTTTGGTGCGAATGTTTCCCGAGCACAAATTTGCAGACCGTGTTCAAGACTGCTGTGAGCATCTTAAATGACCGATATCAAGAAGGATGTCAGGGGTGTGAACTTCGAAGAACTGGATTACCAGCGAACGGCTCTTGGTGAATTGATTCTGCGGCGGCGGCGTGCGTTGGCATTGGACGGACGTGAGATATTCGAGGTGAAACTCAATGATGAATACCTCATGTCGTCGCTGTTTCATGCAGGCGAAGTAGCGCTGACCGATCTCGGGTTGGCCGAGCTTACAGGCCAAGGCTGGGATGTCGTGGTCGGGGGATTGGGTTTGGGCTACACCGCGGCGGCGGCCTTGAAATATGACCAGGTTGCGCGAATGATTGTGGTGGAGGCCCTGGCGCCGGTGATTGATTGGCATCAGCGTGAACTTGTTCCCAATGGCACACTGCTTTCGGAAGATGCGCGATGCCGCTATTACCACCAGGACTTCTTTGCACTCGCGCGGGGCGACGGCTTCGACCCGGATGATCCGGGGCACCCGTTCGACGCCATACTTCTTGATATTGATCACACGCCGGATGCCCTGCTAAATCCCAGTCATGCAGACTTCTATTCGGAGGAGGGCATGATGCGCCTGCGAGCGTTCCTCAGGCCGGGGGGCGTGTTCGGGTTATGGTCTAATGATGTGCCGGACAAGGGGTTTTTGGCCATTCTGTCCAGGGTGTTGGATCAGGTTGATGGACATGTCGTCGAGTTTGAAAATCCGATTCAGGGCAAAACGGCGGCCAATGGGGTATATGTCGCCAAGGTTGAGAAAGGCGCTTAGCCGGAACGATTCACCGAAAAATGTCCCCTATCTTATACTTTTTAACCGCATTCCAAAAAGAAAGCGTAATCCGTTGATTTTTTTGATTACTAAATCGGAAAAAATTCGTTATCCGGGTTGTACCCCACTCCAACATATAGATACCCAACAGCCGCAAAAGCAATTATCCCCAAAATCAAGTGGTTCCAGGCACACCGCTTTATAGCTTCAAAAAATCGATTGTCTGAAGGAATCAGATAACCCAATACAAAAAAATATTTGAAAAAAACCGACCATTTGCTCAGAAAAACCAGCAGATTACAGAAGATCCTTAATCGCCTTAAAGCACTAATCAAGATTCGCATTGACGGATTGAATTTTATGCATAAGATATTACTTGATTGCCACCAGTTAAAAATTTAATTGTTGCCCATTCCGAGAGAGGGAGAGACCATGTCAAAGACTGAAAAGAAAAATTCACGACGCGCGTTTTTAAAAACGGTCGGCGCCATCGGTGCCGGGTCAATGCTTGCTTCAGTGACCCCGTTAGTGAACGCTTCGGACAAAAACAGTTCTAAAAACACTGATTCCGTGGGCATACCTACGCGGCCGTATGGGAAAACAGGAGTAAATGTCCCTATTCTTGCACTGGGTGGCGTATTAGGGATGTCAGATTTGATAATATTCCGGCAGGCTTTTAAAATGGGAGTAACATACTGGGATACGTCCGATGGATATGGTTGGGGAAAAAACGAAAAGGCCATCGGAAAATACTTTGGCAAATTCCCAGAAGATCGAAAAAAAGTGTTTCTGGTAACCAAAGCGGGTACTTCAGATCCTGAAGAACTAACAGAAAAACTAAATACTTCACTTCAAAGAATGAATACATCGTACATCGATTTGTATTTCATTCATTTTGTAAAAAATGTAGCAAAGGAATTGACAAATGAAGTCAAAGCCTGGGCTGAAAAAACCAAATCAAAGGGAAAAATTCGTTTTTTTGGATTCAGTGCGCATAAAAATATGGAAAACAGTATGCTCGCGGCGGCTAAGCTCGGATGGATTGATGGCATAATGATGAGTTACAATTACAGACTCATGGTAAAAGACAAAATGAAACGTGCAGTTGATGCCTGTGCTAAAGCCGGAATAGGATTGACCGCTATGAAAACACAAGCTGCTTTCTCTGCAAATTTTTATGCCTCGATTGGATCTAAATCTGATGAGGCATTGGGAATGACCGAAAGTTTCATAAACAAAGGATATACCGCTGAACAGGCTAAACTTAAGGTGGTTTGGGAAAATCCCAATATTGCCTCTATCTGCTCAGCTATGCCCAATATGACCATACTACAGGCGAATGTGGCCGCTGCCTTGAATAAACAAAAGCTGTCTTCACATGACAAACAGCTATTGGAAAAATATGGTCAAAAAACTTCTTCCGGTTACTGCGCCGGCTGTGCGGATATCTGCGAATCAGCGGTCGACGTTCAGGTTCCCATCAGTGACATATTGCGTTATTCCATGTATTTAAACAGCTACGGAGATCGGGATAAAGCGTTAACCTTATTTAAAGCACTGCCGACAGATATTAAAGCAAATATTTTTAAAGCTGATTATTCAAAGGCGGAAAAATACTGCCCTCAAAAATTGCAAATTGGAAAAGTGCTGAAAAAAACACATGAAGATCTAACTTAAATTTTATTTATATCCTAACCCGGACAAGCCGGAACCAATCAGGTATCTGTAATGGTTCATCTTGTCCGGTAGTTCGAAATTCGAAATTCGAATTCGAAAAGAAAATAGGTAAATAATACCCCCAACAAGCTTTTCGACAATGTTAGCCCAACGGGGTTCTATTCCTTACCCTAAACTCTAAACTTAGATTTCAAGCAAGAAGATTTACCTATTATTCCTATCAATATCAGACCCGGCATTTCAGATATTTTCAAATTATGACATAAAGTGACTGTCCCTTTCCTTAAAGAATCAACCGGGTAAAGCGATAATCGATCCAACCTTCATTGACAACCCTTTATTGGTGACCACTATTTATCGTAAGCGTCATTAAATCCAGTGTCATTGACGGAGATCGAGATTAGGGCTGTTGAAGCTCACGGGAGGCTATAACTATGAATTATTTTAGAATTCTTCTTAGCGTTGGGCTTATTATCCTTTTTGGTGCATCGGCTGAGGCCTTCTATATTCA
>PVMK01122193.1_pt1 | contig 18148 bp, 21 predicted proteins | sample 1853481 | NCBI WGS metagenome assembly PVMK01 (sample SAMN08533507, study PRJNA380276) | Marine sediment metagenome, whole genome shotgun sequencing project. | reverse complement strand
CCTCGAGTCCGTCCACCAAAGCGAACGAACCAGCAAGAAGGCTGCCGACGCCATGACCGCACAGTTCAGCGGCCCCGGCGAAGAGGGCTGGCGCCTCGCCAAAGCCGACAACGGCTTCTGGTGCTTCACGAGAGCCAGGACACCAAATAGACGACGACTGCGCGACCTCTCGTGCTCGCGCCGGTTATCCCCTGGCCAGCATCCGATCCGATAGATAGCTCGCCATCGCGTACACGGTTTCCTGGGGGTTCACCAGCAGGGTGGTCGGGAACAAGCTGGCGTCGACGACATACACGTTGTCGAGATCGTGCATGCGGCCGTCGGGGCCGACGACGCTCGTCTTGGGGTCTTTGCCCATACGCATCGTGCCTTGCGGGTGAAACGAAGTGAGCTTGTACCGGTGCTTGCCGTTTTCGAGCGAGTTGACGACCGAGTCGATCTGATCGGCGCTTTCTATCACCGTGCGGCGAGTCGTCGGTAGGAACACGCGTTCGGCGCCCGCGGCAAAGCAGATCTTCGCGGAGGCGCGGAATGCCTCCTGGAGGCTTGGGAAGTCGCGATCGTCAAGATCGTAGTCGATGCGTTTGCGCCCATCCTCCATGTAGACGCGTCCGACGTTGTGGTCGTGGATGAGGGTCCCCAATGCCAGGAACTTCTTGCTGTTCTGCATGAAGTCCGTGTACTCGCGCCCGATGCCGCCCTCCGAGGTCACGGCAATCACCATCGGGCCTGGGACGCCCGCCTCGAGGAGGTAGCTTCCCTTCTTCGGATCCTCGATGTTCCCCGCATACGTCGTGACTGAGGCCCCGCGCCACCAGTAGATGTCGTCTTTGTGCTCGGCGATCATGTTGGTCGAAGGGTGGCATGCGAAGTGGTGGCCGATGAGGCCGCTGCTGTTACCGATCGCGTTCTTCTGAAAGAGCAGCGGTGTTTGCACCGCGCCTGCGGCGACGATCACCAGCCCCGCTTTCACTTCGATGGGCTTCGACGTGCCGTTCGCGTCGGTCGCGATCGCGTTGACCTGGGTGATTCGGCCGTTACTGACCTCGAAGCTTTCCGCGCGGGTACCGCTCAGAATTCTGGCGCCGAGCTCGCTCGCCCAGGGGAGGTACGTCACCAGCATCGATTGCTTGCGATCGGTCTTGCAGCCCGCCATACAGTGGCCCGTCAGGGCGCAGTGCTTGATATTCCTGGAAACCGGGCCACTGGGGATCCCCACCTTCTTGGCGCCTTCCGCGATCAGCCGGCCGTTGAGATTGATCTCGTGTGGGCCGTTCGGGTGGATGTGAAGGTTCTTCTCGACCCGTTCGAAGTAGGGAGTCATCGCTTCAGGCGATAGGTTGTCGAGGCCGTGGTTCTCGCCCCAGCTCTCGAGCACTTTGTCCGGCGCGCGAAAACACACGGCACCGTTGATGACAGTCGAACCCCCGATGCACGCACCCTGGAGCACCACCAAGTCGGCGCTCTTGTTGATTTGGTTGCCCCCCTCCTCGTACATGGTCTCAAGGGACTCGATCAGGCGCTCGGTGAACTGCTCCGACTTCACGTAAGGACCCGCCTCGAGCACGATCACCTTCGCGCCACTGCGGCTGAGCTCATAGGCCGCGACGGCGCCACTGGCCCCCGAGCCGATCACGACCGCGTCGGCTTCGAGCTTGAGGCCCCGATCTGGAATGTCCGCAGGCTGCTGGACCTTCAGGACCGGGAGTGGGGGGACGGTGTTGAGCGATGGCTCCGTCATGGGGACTCACTCGCGCTCACCACCGCAACTGGCATCGGCGCGTTTCCGAGGCTCAAGATCTTCGCTTCGTCCGATACGGGGCCTTGATAACCAACCCGGCGCGCGGCCTCGACGTCTTGCCAGTATCCCACGGCAACGAGCTTCTTGATCAACCCGACGATCAAACGTTGCGTTTCGCCACCGTTGTCCCATTTGCGGATGTAGTCGAGCCTGTCTTCCGGGTCGAGGTTGGCGAAGCGTGCGAAGTGGAGGCCGACGATGATTGACCCGTAGTCAAAGAGCTTCAGGCCCGTGTGAACTTCATCGAGGGTTGGGGCGTCGAAAAAGGCAAGGACTCGGTCGATGTTGTCGAGGTAGGGAACGTCAGACAACGGTTTCAGGTTTGTGCCCTCCGTTGGGATGTAGACCTCCGCAAACCGCTCGAACATCACGCGCTCATCGAGGGAGAGCCGCGCAGCTTCACTGCGAGGCGGCGGCGACCCCCTGCACGCCGGGAGGACCAGGGCCCCCGCTCCGGACAGAAGACCAAGCTTCGCGAAGGTTCGACGGTGGAGCTTCAGGTGCATCACAGCCCCAGCGGCGACTATACCGCTTTGCCCCGGCGGTTGCTAGCGACCTCGGTGAGTCGGCCCGACGCCCCAAATTTCCGGGCGTTGCGGGGGGTGCCCGGGGGAGGGATTCGTGGCAGACTTTGGCCTCAAGTTTCGGACCAGGAGGCAACAATGGAAGCAGTCAAGTTGCAGCCCGTGGCGGACGCGAATTTCCGCACGGAAATCCCCCGGATGCTGAAGGACCTGCGCGCGACGTTCGACAGCGGACGCACCCGGACGCTGGCCTGGCGTCTACAACAACTGGAAGGGCTACAGCGGTTGGTCAACGAGAACGAGGACAGAATCCTCGAAGCGCTGGCCAAGGACGTGGGCAAACCCGACTACGAGGCCTTCATGACCGAGGTGGCGTACACGACCGGCGATATCGACTTCGTGCGCAAGAAGCTGCCGGGCTGGATGAAGCCCCAGAAGGTATCCGCGCCCATCGTTACCCAGCCTGCGAAGGCCACAATCTATCGCGAGCCGCTCGGCGTTGTGCTGGTCATCGCCCCCTGGAACTACCCCTTCCAACTGGCGGTCGCCCCGCTCATCGGTGCGATCTCCGCGGGTAACTGCGTGGTGGTCAAGCCCTCCGAAGTGGCACAGGCCACAGCGAGCCTGCTCGCGGAGTTGGTCCCGAAGTACCTCGACGGGGACGCGGTGCGCGTGTACGAGGGCGCGGTGGAGGAGACCACCTGCCTGCTCGAAGAGCGCTGGGACTACATCTTCTACACGGGCAACGGCACGGTCGGCCGCATCGTGATGGCGGCCGCCGCCAAACACCTGACGCCGGTCACCCTGGAGTTGGGCGGCAAGAGCCCGGCCATCGTCGACGACGACGTGGACCTGGGCGGGGCGGTCAAGCGCATCCTGTGGGGCAAGTTTTCGAACTCCGGACAGACCTGTGTCGCGCCGGACTACGTCCTGGCTCACGAGAAGATTCACGACAAGCTGCTCGAGAAGTTCAAGAGCACACTGCTGGAGTTCTACGGGGACGATCCCCAGAAGAGCCGGGACTACGGCCGCGTCGTGAACGCGAGACACCACCAGCGCTTGATGAAACTGCTGGAGGGCCAGGATGTCGTCGTAGGCGGCCAGGCCGACGAATCGGACCGTTACATCGCGCCGACCATCCTGCAGAACGTGAGCCCCGACGCACCGGTCATGGCCGACGAGATCTTCGGCCCCATCCTGCCGGTGCTCAAGATCTCGGACGTGGACGAAGCTGTGAGCTTCATCAACGCCCGACCCAAGCCCCTGGCCCTGTACGTGTTCTCCAACCGCAGTGACGTTCAGAAAGACATTCTGTCCCGGACCAGTTCCGGCGGAGCGACAATCAACCATGCATGGCTGCACGTGGCCGTACCCGACCTGCCCTTCGGCGGCGTCGGCGAGAGCGGCATGGGCGCCTACCACGGCCGCGGCAGCTTCGACACCTTCACGCACTACAAGTCGGTCCTGAAGAAGCCCACCGGGATGGAGCCGAATTTGATGTACCCGCCCTACACCGACACGAAGCGCAAGTGGATCAGGCGCCTGATGTAGCGGACCCCCCGCCCGGGCCCACAAACCGCACAAACAGAGCCACGCCCAGCAGCAGGACCAGGGAGACGCGCACCGGGCGCGACGCGGAGGTCACCGTGGCGCAGTTGCAGCCACCCTCGTCGTCCTCGTCCTCATCCATCACGCCGCCATCGGCGCCCCCGGCGCCCACGATGGTGTCGAGAGTTTTTTGACGTTTTTTGACAGCGTCGCGCGCGCGCGAGCGCATGCGTCACGCGGTGTGGCTCGCGGTCGTGTCCGTCCATCAATCGACAATGCACGCCTTTTCCGAAGACTGCGCGGGACGCTGCTACAGGCCGAAGTGAAGACGTGTACGACAACCACTATTGATACCGCCTTCAGCGTGGTGCGGCCGATTCGTCGCCTGTGTCCGTGATGACTTTCCGCTCATCAGCGCCGCCCAGCATGTCGAAGGAACGTGACGGCAATTTCGATGGAGAAAATGAGAGGATCGATGGACCAGAAGCGACCGCGCCCTTGACACAACACAGCGATTTGTGAACCACAATCAGGTTTGATTACATGAGGCTCGCAATCGGGAACGTCAGCGCTGGCGCTCATTGGCAATTTCCAAACCTAGCTCGGCCGCCATTTCCGCCAGTCGCTCTTGTGCGCGCATGGATCCGAGCAGGGTGACGCGCTTTGTTCCGAACTTCTGTCTGGCGACCCTCACCATCTGCTGGAGCGCGTCATCGCCGGGATCGCCAAGGAGCTCGATCGATCCTGAGGACTCTCGGAGCCGTACCCCACCTGGCAGGTTGTGAATGATGCTCCCCCGACTCGTCGGCACACTGCGAGAGGGCAGGGCCTGAAGTCGGTTCTCACGGCTCTTGATCGCTAACCCCCGCAACTGCCGCCTGAGGCGACGGATTGCCCGCTGGTCACCGCGAGCGGCCCGTGCGGCCAAGAACTCCTTCCAGGACCCCGGGTGTCCGTCGAGGCTCGTCGTCCTCCATCCCTTGACTCTCGCCCTAAACTTGCGCTCGGCAGCCTTCCTCTCGAAAGAGAGCATCTTGTACAATTTGTGTTTGTCGCGCCCAGGGATAGGCATCGCCGCAATCGCGTGATGCCTCAACTTGAGATGCCGCCGATGCGCGGCTCGGGCTGTGTCGACCTTGGAGGACAACGCCTCGCGCTGCTCGTCTCGCCGAGTCCGTGCGGCGCCGAGCGCATCCTGGTACTCGCGCCAAAGCCCGTCCTCGGGCACTCGCCCAAGCGGCCGCTCCACATAGGCGTCCACTTGCTCGCGCGCGACCTCGCCAAGCTCTGGGCCCGGATCGAAATCGCCGTATCGCTCGCAGAGCCGTTGCTTGGACCATCCACGTCCCAAAGCCGATGCCTTGCACGCCAGAGCCGCCCTCGTCGCATCTACAACTGCAAACCCGTTGCCACGACGCACCAGACGCACCCCGAAACGCGTCAGCTCTTCATGGAGAGCCTCCCACGATGTAATGCGGTCGAGCTCTGTGGCGTCGCCGATGTTTCTACGCGCCCAGCGAGAAAAACTCTCTAGGCCCTGATGCGCCTCGAAGTTGCGCGCTTTGTGGCTGTGGGAAGGACCTCTCGTTCGGTCCACCTTGTGCAGGCCGAGCTCTTCTTCGAGGACGCTCGCAAGCACTTGATACGCATTGATGGCTTTGTATGGGTGATGGATCTTCAGCGTCTCCGGATGAATCTTGTTCACCGCAACGTGAAGATGCTCGTGCTCCTGTTCACTGTGGCGAACCGCGATGTATTGGTGCTCCTCTAGCCCCGCCGCCCGGATGGCGCGGTAAACGACGTGCTCGAGTTCCGCAGGGGTAAGGCGCCGGTCCTCCGGGTGAAACGAGATGACGAGGTGGTACGTCTTGTTTCCCTTGGCCCGCGTGTTGCCCTCTTGGAGCAGCTCCATGACGTCAACCGCAAGCCCCGCGTCCTCGCGGCGGTCGAGGCCCTCGAGGTTCCCGGCCACGTACCAGGTGCATCGCTCTTCGCCCTTTCCTCGAAGCATGTACGGGACGAGTTTGGAGAGCCGAGACACCGTCTTGTCGTCCCTTGGCTGCTTGGGCGTGATGATCATCGGGAGCGCACAAGGTGCGCGATGACACGCCTAAGCTCGACGGCGTTGCGTTCCACTTCGAGCAGGGTTCTTCGAAGCGCCGCCTTCTCCTCACGCTCGGTGAGTGCCTTCTTGAGCAAACCCCCAAGGCGGTTCTGCTCCCGCTGAATCTTGAGTAGATCTTGGACCTCTTGACGCGCACGCGCGCTCGGAATGTCGACGTTCAGAAGCACGCGTCGCATGATCTCGTTGCGCTTCAGCCCGCTCGCTCCCGCAAGACCCTTAAGGTGAGCCACATGCTCGTCGGTTAGCCGTACGGTGAGTCGATGCTTCAGTTCCCCCACGCCCTAGAGCATAGGCACCGCGATCGCGTTGTCTAGAGACAACTCTGTTCTGAGCGCGCGAATAAGCCGAAGGCGTTGAGCGCGCAACTCGCGCGACCGATCACGCGATCAGCGAGAGAAGGTGGCGCGTGCAGTTTTGTTGGCAGACAAAACTCCACCTTGCCCCAACGAGTTGGGTCCCATGTTGACCAATGTTGTCATCTTCTGTCACTCGCTGGCACTGAAAGTCACAGACGGACCAATCCCCTTCGGGGAACCGAACGCGAAACAAAATCGCGATCCCGGGCAACTTTTTGAGGGGCAAAACCGATAACAGGGCGTAGGCACGATGACGACGCTAAATCCCACGTTGAACGCGAAGTTCTCACCAAGACTTGAGCCGTACCCCGTTTTTCGCCTTCATCTCGATGACATCAACGCTTGGCTTGAAGCGGGGCACTCGGTCCGAAGCGTCTGGATTGCATGGAAGGAAAATGGCGCTTTTCCGGGCTGCTACCGCTCGTTCCTCCGGTATTGTCGGAAGCATCATCTTCCTCGATTTGGGTCGAGTGTAGCCGCGATCCCTCGCTGCGATCCCAACCGTTCCGAGGCGGAGCACCGGAACCCATTGGCGTCGCGCCCAAGACTCGTTGCGACCCACGGAGTTCAGGTGCCGCAAATCCTCTCCGCACGTGAAGACCCAAACAGCTCGGGGCCCAAGGTTTCGGTGAGCGCCAGTCCCGCGCGCCCGTCGAAGATTTATCCGCTGCCGTTCTCGCGGCCGCCTGAATTCATTCCGTCTGAGGAGGATTGAGAAGATGAAGGAATTTCATTGCATTGTCGGGAATAAGGGCGGCGTCGGGAAGTCATTGGTGGCGTCTTTGGTCATGCAGTACGCAGAGGACCAAGGATGGGGGCCGTTCGGGGTCGAGTGCGACCAGTCCAACCGGACCCTCTCTCGATACGAGCGCCTTCGGACCAGGCGCCTCGAGCTCCTCGATCGCGACCAGCAGATCGACCGCCGTCGCTTCGACGCGCTGATCGAAATGCTGGTCCAAGACGACGAGCCGTTTGTCGTGATGGATAATGGTCAAGCGTCGTTCGTCCCACTCACGCGGTACCTGGTCGAGTGCAGGGCCTTCGACATCCTTCGAGAATCGGCGCGCGAATGCTTCGTGCACACCGTGATTGCGGGCGGACAGCTTGGATCGTCGACGCTTCGAGGACTGAGCGACACGCTCACCGCGTTTGGCGGCAACGCCAAGGTCGTGGTCTGGCACAACGACCACTTCGGTCCCGTCGACCAGGCTGCGTACACAGAGGTCGTCGAGCGCGTGGAAGCGCCTCTGCTCGGCCCGATCCAGCTCCACCTCTGGTCAAAGCCCTTCGAAGACGACGTCCAAGACATGTTGCGACTCTTCCTCACGTTCGAGGAGGCGCTCAGATCCGCCGATTTCGGTCTGATGAATCGGCAACGCCTCAAGCTCGTGCGCGACTACACCTTCGGCGCGCTTCAACAATCGCTCACCCCTGAAGTTGAGGAGGCGGTCCATGCTCACTGAGCGCGAGCGAGACGAGGTGGTCGCGGCGGTCGCCAGAGATCTCGGTGTGGCCATCTCTCCGAGTGATCCGGTCTTCGTCGCAGTGGCAGCCAACGAGTGCGTGCTTGCGCGGGCTGCCGGCGCCGTCGCCGAACGCCTCGCTCGCGATCTCGAGGATGCCCTCCGAGCCCGCGAGGCGCAGCTCGTCACCGGGGTCTCCGAAGCGGTGAACGAAGAGATTCGGCGTCTCACACAAGGCGCTGCTCGGGCGCGGGGCTCGGTTCGGCGCACCGCAAAAGGTTGGGTGCTCGGCCTCACCGCACTCGGCGCCGCCGAGGCCGTGGCCATTTGGTTCGCGCAGAGGGGTGGGTGAGATGAGGGTCGATACCAAAAAGGTGGTCCGCCGACAACTCCGAGCGCTCGGCAATGGCTGCTTCGAGCTCGGCATCCAGCACGGGCAGACCGGCGCGATGGAGCTTCGAATTGTGTCGGCGGAGAGCATCCTCGGCTCGGTCGGGTTTTTGAAGTGGAAAAACCAGTCGGGGCATTTCATTCGGATCCGTCCGAAGTGGCCGCACCCCTTCGTGTTCATCGACGATCTCAGTGTCGACGGCGTTTACGCGCTCGATCGTCGGGGCTTTGCGCCTTCGGTGGTGGTGGAAAGCTCGCCTGAGAACTTTCAGGCCTGGCTGAACCTTGGAAGACGGGTCGGTCCGGAAGTCGTGACCTTGATCGCCCGGCAAGTGGCCTCGACGCTCGACGCGGATCGAGGGGCCGCGAACTGGCGCCAGGCAGGGGCGCTCGTCGGGTTCACGAACTGTAAACCGAAGCACCAGCGTCCGGACGGCCTTTATCCCTTCGTGAGGCTCCACATGGCTCGGCATCAAGTCTTCCCCCGGGCCAACGCGCTCATCCGGGATGCAAAGCGGGTGCATGCGGCCGAGCAGGCGGCTTCGGCGCGAGCCCGGGCTTACTTCGCCGACCGGCAGGGGAGTACGGTCAAGGACATCGCGGTATTTCATGAACGCGCGAAGTATGAAGGCGACCTTCACCGCGCGGACTTCGCGTGGGCCATTCACGCGCTCTCGCGGGGTTGGAGCGAGCAACGCGTGGAGGAGACGATCCTTCGTGCGCGCGACCTCCGTCACAAAGGCTCGCGCCGCGAGCAGGAGAAGTACGCGCATCGGACGGTGCGCATGGCGGTTCGAAGGGGCCTCGGACGAACCATCGAACACCCCGAGGACACGCTTGCGAGTCAAGGAGGGCTTGGCAGATGACCTCGCTGCATCCAAACGAGCGTCAACGCCGAGAATTTAAGCTTCAACGGGAGCTTGGTCCGGACCTCGTCGCGCTGATGCGCGATCCCGAGGTGCGAGAGGTCATGGTGAATCCGGACGGGCGTGTGTTTGTCGACCACGCGCGTACCGGCCTCGAAAAGACCTCGATCACGGTCGAGCCGATCCACATGAAAGCCGCGCTCGGGACGCTCGCGGCCCTTCTCGACACCGTGATTACCCAGGACCAACCCGTCCTCCAGGCCGAGCTCGAGCTCTTTGGCGGTCGAATCGAAGGCATGCGGGCCCCAGTCGTCTCAGCTCCGAGTTTGACCTTCCGCAAGAAGGCGACGCAGATCTTCTCGTTAGCGGAGTACGTGGAGTCGGGCCGTTTGAGCGCAGCCCGAAAGCGCCTGCTCGAGACGGCAATTGTCGAGAAGAAGAACATCTTGGTGGTCGGCGGGACCGGGACCGGAAAGACCACATTCATCAACGCGCTTTTGCGCGAGCTCGGGCGCCAAGAACCCGCATCGCGCATCGTCCTCATCGAGGACACCCGGGAGCTTCAATGCGGGCTTGAAAACACGGTCGAGCTCCGGGCGGTGCCCGGCGTGGCAACGATGGAGGCTCTGCTGAGGACCACGCTTCGGCTTCGACCCGACCGCATTGTGGTCGGCGAGGTCCGCGGTCCGGAAGCGCTCACACTACTGAAGAGCTGGAATACCGGCCACCCCGGGGGCTTTGCCTCGCTCCACGCCAACGATGGTCCCTCGGCGCTTCGGCGGATGGAGCTCCTTGTGCAGGAAGGTTGCGGCCACCGGCTCCCGGAGCTCATCGCTGAGGTTGTCGATGTGATCGTGCACCTCGAACGAGGAGCGCGGGTCGAGGCAATTGTGCGCGTCTGCGGGCATCGGGACGGGAAGTACGAGACGGAGGTTTTGGAGGCGATATGAAACACGCAATCACTTGGTGGACGGTCCTTGCGGCCATCTCGGCATATCCACTCAACACCGCGTACGCGGCGTCGACCGGCATCCCGCTCGCGCGAGGCCTCGAGCAAATCGGTCGAGCGATCCAGGGTCCCGTGGTCTTTTGGGCTGCCGTGATCTCTTTGATCACTTCGTTCTACGTCATCTTCTTGCGTGGCAACGAGCTCGATAGCTTCGGCGGCAAGGCGGCCATGGCGGGCCTCGTCTTCGGGGGAATCGGCGCCGGCGCCCCGGCGCTCCTTGAGTTGATTGGGCTCTCCTCGGCGGTGTTGCCATGACCCTCACCGGGGTGGGGGTGGTTTGTTTCTGCGTCGGGGGCGTGGCGGTGGCCGTGCTGGCCTTCCTCTCGGCGTGCGGCCGGGTCGACTGAGAAAAGGAGTGGGAATGATGGAGGTACCGATCGTGTTGTTGTGTGGGATCCCGGTGGCGTGGGCGCTAAGTCTCATCTTTCCGCCCCTTGGGCACCGGCGCTTTGTGTGGGCACTGTGGTGCGCCTCATTGGTGCCCGCGCTCTTCGCGTACAAGTGGCTCACCGCGCCGGTCTCGGCACTGGTGAAGGGGTAGGGCATGCGTCGACGGGTTCGCATGTATCGGGCGCTTTGTGACCCGCACCTGATCGCAGGGTGCGAGCGAACGAGCTTCTTTGCGCTGGTGGGCCTGTGCACGGTCTTTGGCTTCTTTGGTGGGATCGCCGCAGGTCGTTGGTACAATCTCGTCCTCGCGGTCGTGCTGTTCACGTGCGGCAAACTCGCGCTCGGCCACGCCGCCAAGGTGGACCCGCAGCTCCGACAAGTCGCCGTCCAAAGTCATCGCTACGGCAAGGCGCTGCTCGCCGTGCCTCCTGTGAAGGAGTCGCGCTAGTGGGTTCACAGAAAGCGACCAGCGATATACTTCTCTACGCCGAGATGCTCAGGCCCTCGGTGATGCGCCTGAAAAACGGGTCGCTCCTCACCGGTTTCCGTATCAAGGGCCCCGATCTCGAATCGGCGCCCCCGGAGGTCTGGGCGGCGACGAGCGCCGCGCTCAACGATGCCCTCCTCGCCCTCGATCATGGCTGGACGGTGCATTTCGAGACGACCCGCCTGCCGTCATCGGCCTACCGGGGCGGGGACTTCCTCGATCCCACCTGCCGGCTCATCGACGAAGAACGGCATAAGACCCCGTTCTTTGAGACCGAGCAATGGCTGTTCCTTACGCAGGCGCCGCCCTGGTCGCAGCAGAGCTCCACGCTCGCAAGGCTCAAGGGCTGGCTGTACGAAGAGCCGCTTCAGAGCTACGCGCAAGAGCTTCGAAAGCAAATCGATCGCTTCGAGAGCACGGCCGGGCGGTTTGAGAACAGCCTCTGCGCGCACCTTCAGATTTCCCGCTTTCGAAGCGAACCCGAGAACGATGAGCTCCTTCAGGCGCTCTCTCACTGTCTCACTGGGCGCTGGCAACGCACGCGGCCGCCCGAAGCGCCGGTGTGCCTCGATGTCCTGCTCGCGGAGGATTGGCTCCAAGGCGACCCGCTCACGCTCGGGAAGCGCTTGGTGCGCGCCATCACGCTTCGCGGCTATCCCTCGGACACCTTCCCCGGCGTGCTGAGCGCCCTTCAAACGCTCCCCTTCGAGGTCCGGTGGAGTCAGCGCTTCATCGTACAGGACTATCAGCAAAGCGAAGCCCTCCTCAAGAAGGAGCAACGTCGCTGGCAGCAACGGACCCGTTCCTTCGCCTCGCAGGTGCTTCGGACCGAGGGTCGGCTCGATCAACATGCGCTCGAACGCGCCAACGAGCTCGATGCGGCGCTCGGTGACCTCAACGCAGGGGCTGTGCTCTACGGACACCACACGTCGGTGCTTCTGATTAGCGGAGACCGCACCGAGGACATCGAAGAACGGTCCGCACTCGTAGAGCGCTCCGTTCAGACGGCGGGCTACATCGCGCACGTCGAAACCTACAATGGGCTCGAAGCGTTCATTGGCTCGCTCCCCGGGCACACGCGGCAAAACGTGCGTAAGCCCGTCATTCACTCGCTGAACGTGGCCGATCTCTTGGCCATCTCTCGCGAGTGGGAAGGGGAGCGGCACTGCCCGTCACCCTTCTTTTCCAAACGAAGTGCCTCGCTTGCGGAGGTCCGGTCGAGTAGTGGCGGTCGCTTTTTTTTGAACCTCCACGTCGGCGACGTCGGACACACGCTCATGCTCGGACCGACAGGAGCCGGCAAATCGACACTCTTGGCGTTCCTCGCGAGTCAGTTTCTTCAGTACGCCGCTCAGGGCGCCCAGGTCTTCGCGTTCGACAAAGGCCGGTCGCTCTTCCCGCTCTGCGCGGCCGTCAAGGACGGCGCCCACGTCGACTTCGGCGTGGAGGTCCCTGAGCTCTGCCCGCTAGAGGACGTTCGGAGTCCCAAGGAACGGGCGTGGGCCGCAGACTGGATCGAGCAGCTCCTCCTCTTACAGGGAGCGCCGATCGGCGCCGAGGAGCGACGAGCCCTCCTCGAAGCGCTCGAGACCTTTGGCCACTCGTCCCAAGGCGGAGGGCTGAGCGATTTCGTGACGACGCTCCAAGACGCCAACATGCGGACTGCGCTCGGGTACTACACTGGGTCGGGCCCGGGCGGAGCGATCCTCGACGGGACGCGGACCCGCCTTCCCGATTCGTCGTTCGCCGTCTTCGAGATTGAGGATCTCATGAACATGGGTCCGAAGATCGTCAACGCGACGCTTCTCTATCTCTTTCACTACGTCGAAACAAAGCTCGACGGTCGGCCAACGCTGCTCCTGGTGGACGAGGCGTGGCTCGCGCTCAGTAATCCTCTCTTCTCGGACAAGCTCCGCGAGTGGCTCAAGGTCCTTCGAAAGAACAACTGTGCCGTCGTGATGGCGACCCAGTCCCTTTCGGACGTTGTGAACTCTCCGATTCGCGATGCCGTCTTCGAGAGCTGTCCGACACGGCTTCTTCTTCCAAACCCCGAGGCGCAGAGCGCCGTCATGAAGACGCTCTACCGAGAGTATCTCCGTCTCGACGACGCGCAGATTGCGTTGATCGCGACGGCCGAAAAAAAACGACACTACTACTACGCCTCCCCGAAGGGCACACGCCTCTTCGAGCTGAACCTCGGCCCGGCCTCGCTAAGCTTTCTCGGGGCGAGCAGCAAGCCCGAGCTTGCCGCGGTTCGCCGACTTGCGGCCGCCGACCCCGACGGTTGGCCGGCGCAATGGCTCAAGGAGCGTGGTCTGGGCGATGAGGGAGCGCGATGGATGACGATCGCAGGGCAACAAAACGAAGGACAAGACGATGAATCGAAGACGATGGAATACCGGACGCTCGAGCACGCGATGGTTGGCGCGGAGAGTGACTTTCTTGATGGCCCTACTGTCACTTACCTCGGCTAGCGACGCGCGAGCCGGAATCCTCACGGGCGGGGCGAGCGAGGTGACGCAGGTCCTCAACAAGGTCGAGTTGATCATGCAGACCAAGCAGATCATCGATCAAGTCCGGCAGACCAAACAGACGCTCGATCTTCTCCGCAATAACTTCAAGCGCATGAATCCGGCCTCATGGGGGCAATACACCGGCGCGCTGAACGCGCTTGCGGACTCGGTCGCACAAGGGGAGCGCACCGCCTTCGCCTTGGCGCGCGCCGATGAAGAGTACGAGCGGCGTTTCGCGCAAGCGTCCGGCACCCGGGAGCGGCCCGCCCGATTTAGCCAAGCCTACCAAAGCTGGTGGCAGAAAAACCGTGCGACCGTGCGGGGGATCCTCGCGAAGGTGGGGATGAAGGTGAGCGACTTTCGGAGCCAGCGAGCCGGGCTCCAAAAGCTCCAGAGCCTGTCCCGGATGCCGGGGAGCCGCGATCAGATCTTACAGGCCGGCAACGAGCTCGCGGTCGCCCAGTCGAGGCAGCTCCAAGAGCTTCAAGAGATCGGCATGCAGCAAATCGCCCTTCAAGGCATCACGTTCACGGCCGAGCAGGAGCAGATTTATCACAAGCGCGAAGCGACTCGACGCGCGCTCCGAACACCCCACCTCTACCGGGGAAACGAAAAGAAATACTGATGGCGCGCTCCCCAAAGAGTCGGCTCGGCTGGGCTCTAGGGCCCGCATTGCTCTGCGCGATGCTCGCGTGCACAAACACAGCCAACGCCCAGCTCGCGATCGACAACGTGCCCGAGACCCTCATCGAGGCGTTCCGGTTTCAGCTCGACAAGTGGTCGGACGTGCTGCTCGGCTTCGCGAAGAAACTATTCTTCACGCTCGCAAGCATCGAGCTGACGCTTTCGTTGGCGCGCGCCTACTACGAAGAGGGCGGCACGTTCGACCGCATAGGCGCGGTCTTAATCAATCGAATGCTGTTCCTCGGCTTCTGGAGCACGCTTCTCTTTTTCGGGCCCGACGGCATCCGGAACCTCGTCGATACCTTTGCCGCACTCGGGGCCTCGGCCTCGGGGCAGGCTCTCGATCCGACAGGCATCCTCGAGCAAGGCCTCGGGCTCACGCTCGAGCTCATGAGCCTTGCGTTTGAGGAGGGGGTCTTAGAGAGCGCGGCGCTCTTTTTCCCCCTCACCATCCTCGCGATGGTGTTCGTGTTCGCGACCGCCGAAGTCGTGGGCGCGCTCATCGACGCGTATATCGTCGCGTCTGCGGGAATCGTGATGCTGGGCTTCGGCGGGAGCCATTGGACGGCGCCCATGGCCGAAAACTACCTCCGGACCGCGGTGGGGCCGGCATTCACCTGATGGTCGTGAATCTGGTGGCCGCCGTCGGATGAAGGCGGTCATCGAAATTGCCTACGTCATCAAAGGCGTCGGGGATGCCGACTTCCCGGGGCTCGTCTCGGTCGTGCTCTATGTGACCGGCGCCGCGATGCTCTTCGCCTACCTGCTTCGCCGCGTTCCGGCGATGGTGTCTTCGATCGCCACGGGCGCAGTCTCCGCGGACTCGGGCGGCGCCGTGATCGCGGCGGCTGCAAGCGGCGCGCACATGGGCGCGGCCGCGGCCATGATGACCGCCGCACCCGTGGGCCGCTTCGCGTCGAACCTCGCCGCGACCGCAAGTTCCGCCCTTCAAGGGCGACCGAACGCCAACCCCGAGCGTGCGCGGTGCCCGGACGGCGGCCGCGGCCGCGGCGCGGCCGGCCGCTCGAGCTTCACCGACTCCATCAAGCCAAGCGCCGCGATCAAGAAAGGACACCAGCATGGCAACGATGACGCCGTTTGAGCGCGCGATGAGAATTCATGAAGATCGCTATGGCGCGATGGCGGCGGACGGACGCCACTGGCGACGGACGGCATTCGGGCTGTTCTGCCTCTTGGCGCTGTCCGTCGTCGGCATGTGCACCATGGCACTTCGAAGCCGGGTGACGCCTTACGTCGTGCAGGTCGACGAACACGGCTACGAGGTCTTGATCGGGCCCGCTGAAGAGGCGAGCCCGGCCGACGATCGGATCGTGATCGCGCATCTAGGTCGTTTCTTTCGCAACCACCGAACCGTGCTTTCGGAGACCCACGCCCAAGAGGAGCTCATTCGGCGCGTCATGGCCATGGTGGCCGCCGGCTCCCCAGCGGCCACGAAAGCCACAGCGTTCTATCAGTCGCTCGCAGAGCAGCCTAGGGGACGCCTTGGTTCGGTCGACTGTGAGGTCAAGGCCGTCTTGCCGATGGCAGAAAGGTCCTGGCAGGTCGACTGGGCCGAACATCGCTACGAGTCGGGCAGTCTCGTAGATACCAAAGAGTTCAAGGCCGTCGTGACCGTCGACATCGAGCCCACGCGCTCGCTTTCGCAAGTGCTCCAGAACCCCTTGGGCATCTACGTGGTCGACTTTCACATCACCGAGATTGGGTAGGCGGCGAGATGGGCATGCACGAATCCATTAAGACACCAGCCGCCGGAGCGATTCTCCTCCTGGTCGCGGTGGGTGCGCCCGCGGTCCGCAGCGCCGCGCAACCAAGCTCGGGCGGAGTGGTGGGCGCCGCGAGACTCGAGGCGATCTGGAGCGATGTCGAAGAAGAGCTCCGCCTACGCCGTCACGACAAGGAGGCGCTCAAACTGCTCCGCGACTACGGCCTCAATAGAGACATCGATAAGCCCCATCGCGGAAGCAATGGTTCGATCGTCTTTTCGTTTGGCGCCACCCAGGTCCGCATCATCTGCGCGCCCCTTCGCGTCTGTGACGTGGCGCTGCAGCCGGGCGAGATCGTGACCGGGATGCACATCGGCGACCGAGGGCGCTGGGGCATCTTGCCCGCCGATGTGGGCAAGGGGCCCACGGCCGCCACCCACGTGGTCATCAAACCGCACGCGGCGAACCTCCACACCAACTTGGTCATTCACACGGACCGACGTGTGTACCAGCTCGAGCTCGTGTCTCGGAAGAAGGACCACATGCCGCTGGTGTCCTTTAGCTACCCCGACGACGCGAGGGCGGCCTGGGAGGCGTACCTAAGTCACCGACGGGAAGAGAGCGCCGAGGTCGCCATGGATCTCGGCCGCGCGTCGATCGAGGACGTGAACACCGACTACGAAATCAGCGGGGACGAGCCCCCATGGCGCCCCCGCGCCGTGTACGACAACGGCGAACGAACCTGCATCAAGATGCCGCAGGGCTTGCGCAGGACCGAAGCTCCGGTCCTGCTCCTCGAGGAACGCAAGCAGATGCAGATCGTCAACTATCGCGTCCGTGACGGCTGCTACGTGGTCGACCGCTTGTTTGAAAAAGCCGTGATGATCAACGGCATTGGCAAGCAGCAACAGCGAGTCGAGATCCAAAAGAAGCACGAGAAGAAAAGGAGGGGGCGACGATGACCGAGCTCGACGATCCCGTGCGCCTCGTCAAAAAGGGCAATCCTTTGGCCCAGCGGCCCGTGTTGGCCGTGGGGGTGCTCTGTGGCGTCCTGCTGATTGTCGCTATCGCCATGGGTCGCGAGGGCGCCCGCAACGCGGAGCAAGACAAGGCCGACGAGGCACCGGACGTGACGCTTGCCCCGGCGGACAGGGCCGCCGAAGAGGCGATTCGGGGTCTTCAAGACCGAGACTGGGCCCTTTACGAGCAGCCGCTCACGGGGCCCGAGCTTTCGGAGAGCAACGACTTCCCCGTGGATCCGCATCTCAGTCCGCGGAGCGAGGTCGATCCGTCCCGGGCCGAAGAGGCGCTACGCCAGGCCCTTACAGCGTCTTCGAAGATCGAAATGCAGCACCGCGAAAGGATTGACGATTCGGCTCCGCCTACGGAGCCCTATTTCGGCGAGGATAGCAGTCACTTGGGCGGCGGCCCGCGCTTGGCGGAGCTCGAAGCGCTCCGAGAATTGGCCGGCGGCCGCGATCAACCGAAGTACGCGCAGAAAGCAAAGTTCATTCGTCACGGCGCAGAGGACTGGCCGAGCGGTTACCTCCAAGGGACGCGGCAGGCGCCGTTGACGCGCTACGAGCTGAAAGCCGGGGGCGTGATTCCTGCGGTCATGATTTCAGGAATCAATTCGGATCTTCCGGGGCAGATTCTCGCGCAGGTTTCAGCGGACGTCTATGACACGGCCACGGGCCGCTACCTCGTCATCCCCCAGGGAAGCAAGCTCGTCGGCACGTATGACAACGAGGTGGCCTTCGCGCAGAAGCGCGCGTTGGTCATCTGGACGAAGATCGTCTACCCCGACGCCTCGCAGCTCGAGCTCGAGGGGATGCCCGGTGCCGACCCGGCTGGCTACGCCGGCTTCAAGGACAAGGTGAAGCGCCACGTCGCGCGGCGGATCGGCGCCGCACTCTTGCTCACCGTCTTCAACCTCGGTGCCGAGCTGACAAGGCAGGCGAGCGAAACGGCACAGGGCTTTCAGACACAGTCCGCCGTGACGGCCGCCGTTGGGCAGTCGGTTGCCGAGCTCGGTCGGAAAATAGAAGAAAAAGAGAGCGAGGTGCCGAACACGCTCCAGATCCGGCCGGGCTATCGCTTCAACGTGATGGTCAACAAAGACATCGCGTTCAAGTCGCCTTACCCGCGTCGGTGATGCGACCTGAGCGCTGTGAACAACAAGAAAGAAAGGATGATCATGAACACACAGGAGCAAGAGATGACCCAACAAGTGGAGTCGGAAACCCCGACAGAGTCGAAGAGCCGCGG
>PVMK01159443.1_pt1 | contig 18150 bp, 15 predicted proteins | sample 1853481 | NCBI WGS metagenome assembly PVMK01 (sample SAMN08533507, study PRJNA380276) | Marine sediment metagenome, whole genome shotgun sequencing project. | reverse complement strand
AGACATGGGCATCTGATGGGATATGGCGCCTTAACCAGACCTGCACAGCAGTAACCGTGCGATCACCCGTTAAAATATATCGGCTTGCAGGCTCTGGAATCCTTGCGTTTGGAGAAAGCCTACCGAGATTTTGGCAGTGATATCGACAATACGGATACTCCCCTGGAGGTCGGATTAGGAAGATTTATCAAATTTGACAAACCCGGTGGGTTTATTGGACGGGATGCTTTGCTGAAGATCAAAGAGAGAGGTTATTCCTACATGATGCCCCAATTCCTTGTAAAAGATCCGGAACCATTGATGTATTATGGAGAGATCATCTATCGTGACGGGGTAGCGGTTGGGAATATTATGGCTGGCGCCTACGGCCATACTCTGGGAGCTTCTGTGGCTGTTGGTCCTGTGGAAAATGAAGGGGAGATTGTCACGGCCGAATATATAAACAGCGGAACTTATGAAATCGATATTGCCGGCGTTCGTTATCCAGCGGAAGCATCTTTGCGTCCTATGTATGATCCTGGACTTAAGAGAGTGCGCTGCTAATAATGAATCTTCTTTCACCGAACAAAAAAGACCCTCATCAATTTGAGGGTCTTTTAATTATTAATTGATCGGTGATCTAGTCGACTATCCAGGCCAGATCCAATTCATCCAGTTTTTCCCGGGTGGGAAGGCCGCTGGCAACATCCCAACCGGAGATCTCATAGTATTTATCCAGAGCCGTAGCGATCTCATCCCGGTCCAGTTTCCAGCCATCACTCGCGCCGCCTTTGAGGGGTTTAAATAGTTTATCTGGAATCCGATCATCTTTGCGATCAAATCCCTCACGGGCATTAAATACTCTCATCATATTGATCCGTCGTTCACCTACTTTTTCGATCTCAGCATAGCTAAAATCTTCCCATCCGGTTACCGACCGGACTAGTTCAACTATGTCATCTGGTCCATATAGCTGCCAGGCAGCACCAAAAACGAACTGACAGATGGTTAAACTGTCCAAGGCGGCATATAAACGCTGGGATGCCACAGTGAAGCGCATTTTTTCCTCACCCAGTGAGTGCGTTTCTACCCTTTCGGTAAATCCCATCACAGCCAATCGTTCGGTGTAATACTCAAAATCATCTTCGATCACGGGATCGTGTTCGTGGGATTGGTGATCCGCGCCAAAAGGATTAGCTGCATAGACAACTGCCAGGGAGCGTTTTACACGCGGCATATGGGCAGGGGCTTCCTGTCCCTTGAAAGTGATCAAATATGCCTCAGTTCCTCTCCCTATGGCCTTGGCTGCTCGTTCTGATCCCTCTGCCAGGATATCCCCAAATCCCTCGCGCTTGGCTATTTTTTCGGTTAGTAGGACCATAGATTCGGCATTTCCCCAGCTCAGATCCAGGCCGTCGGTATCTTCGAGAGTCAACTTTCCCTCATTAAATGCTTCATAGGCCCAGGAAATGGTAGCACCACAGGAAATGGTATCCATGCCGTATTTGTTGCAAATCTCATTGGCCTTGGAGATTGCAGCCAGGTCATCAATGGCACAGTAGTTTCCAAATGTTGACGTTGTTTCGTATTCGGGGCCTCCGTAGTGGGGGTCAACCTGGAAGGGCCTTCTGTGATTTCAACAACTCGTTTGCATCGCACGGCGCAGGCATAACAGGTATCTCGTCCAACTTTATCTTGTTTACCGTCAGCAGCGCCTCTTAAGACAGTATCATACATGGTTGGGCCGTCAATTTTTTCCCATCCATCAAATACACCGCTGTTGTAATTGTATGTTGGCAGTGTGCCGGAAGCCTGATTGGCTCCGGTAGTCTCGTTGGTACCGTATTTTGCCAAACCGGCAATGTCAGAGTCTGCCAGATTGGCGGCACCCCATTTGGCTAGCGTGGAAAGCCGGCTCTTATCGGCAATACTGGGACGATTTTTTCCTCTCACTGCAACTGCCTTAAGGTTTTTGGACCCCATCACGGCTCCCATCCCGGTGCGTCCAGCTGCCCGGTTGGAGTTGCTGAAAATACCTGCGAATCGGACAGCATTCTCTCCAGCAGGTCCGATTTGAAGGACTTCAATTTTTTTGTCATCCAACTCTTTCCTGATAGTTGCTTCGGCTTCACCGGTGATCGATCCCCATAGATGGGAAGCATCTCGCAATTCATACTGGCCATCCTTGATCCAGATATAAACCGGTTTGGGAGATTTTCCTTTAATGACCAGGGCATCAAAACCGGCGAATTTTAATTCAGCAGGGAAAAAACCTCCACCCTGGGAGTCTCCGATCGTCCCTGTTAAGGGGGATTTTGCGGCAGCTGTCATTCTGCTCTGTCCTGATATTCCAGCACCGGTGACTACACTGAGAGCAATGACCAGGATATTATCCGGACCTAACGGATCAACTCCAGGAGGCATATCTTTTAATAGATAATGCATAGCCAACGCACTGCCACCTAAATATTTCCGGTAAAATGCCTCATCTGGTTCTTCAACTTGAAACTTGCCCTTTGTAAGGTCAACATGTAATATTTTTCCGTGGTAGCCGTGTGTCATGGTGTGTCTCCTTATTCTATTTCCGGGGATACTTACCCTCCACCAACTGAGGAAAAAATCATCACTTTGTCACCGTCATTCAGCTGTCGGGAGTGGTCTTTTTCTTGAAGGTCATTTACACTGATTGCTACTTTACGAGTTATTTTAAGGTCCCCCAGCAGATCTTTTAATGTTGCCCCTTCTTGTAAATGCATGATTGTCTTCCCCTTAAGTTCAGGGGAAAGTTTGTCACGCAGGATCGAAAAAAGCTGCAATTGTATTTCCAGAGTTACCTCTAGTTTCTTCTCTAACAGTCCAATCTGAGTGTCTGATATAAATAATTGTAACCGTATCTGAAATAAATATGTTTGATCAGATCAGGAACGAACTTTAACACCTTCCGGATCATACATGGGCCTCAGGGAGGCTTTGGCAGGATAACGCACACCCGCAATATCAATTTCGTATTTTCCGCTGTTGATGAAATCTGGGGTGGCACCCTCATCGTTTTCAACAAATCCCATGCCAACCGCTCCTCCCAGAGTAAATCCATAGGCTCCGGTTTGCAAGTAACCCACATTCAATCCATCCCGGTAAATTAATTCATTTCCATATAATAATGGTTCTGGGTCGTCAAGAAGGAACTGCACCATCCGGTATTTAAGAGGTCCATTTTCCTTATGGCTTAATAATGCGTCCCGACCAATAAAACCACCGGGTTTGTCTAATTTCACTGTAAATCCAAGCCCGGCTTCAAAGGGAGTGTCCTGATTGTCCATGTCGTAACCATACTCTCGGTATGCTTTCTCAATTCGGCATGAGTTTAGCGCCTGGAAACCAGCATGGCGTAAACCCAGGTCGTTACCGTTTGCCAGGAGTGCATCGTAAACATGAGTAGAAAATTCAGTCGGGATATAAAGCTCAAAACCTAATTCTCCTTCAAAAGTTACCCGCATGGCAAGTGCACTGGCATATTTGAGGTCGATCTCTTTGGCTGTCATGTAGGGGAATGCGGCTTTTGATATATCTGATGTTGTTAACCTCTGGATCAATTCCCGGGATTTAGGACCCTGGATATTCAACAGAGTATAGGCAGATGTCATATCGGTGACAAAAGCATGGGAGGTTGATGGGATATATTTTTTCAACCACAACATATCGTGAGTATAAAAATCACCTGCGCTGATAATCAGATATTTATCTTCTGCCAGGCGGGTGACAGTTAAGTCAGCTTCCATTCCTCCCCGCTCATTTAACCATTGAGTGTAGACAACTTTCCCAACGGGAACAGCAACATCATTGGCACAGATATTATTTAAGACTTTCTCTGCATCCTTTCCCTGTACAAAAATCTTTGACATCGATGTCAAATCCATCAAGATCACATCTTCACGACAGGCTTTATGTTCCTCAGCCAGATATTCAAACCAATTCTGGCGTCCCCAGGAATAGGCCTTAATTTTAGCTTCTTTTCCGGCTGGCGCGTACCAATCGGGTATTTCCCAGCCCATACCTTCGGTGAAATATGCACCGGCTTTTACGAATCGATCATGTAAGGCTGTTTTTCGCAGATCCCTGGCTGTCTCGTTGGCGAAATTGGGGTAGATTAATTGGTATTGCAGGCCCAAGGTTTCCACTGTGCGATCTGTTAAGTATTGCTGGTTACCCTGAAAAGGGAGACAACGGGCGATGTCAATATGCAAGGATTCGACTGGACAATATCCATCAACTATCCATTGGGCCATGATTTTTCCTACCCCTCCTCCCTGCAGAATGCCCAAGGAGTTTAATCCAGCAGCAACAAAGAAGTTTTTTAATTCTGGGGCTTCACCCAGTAAAGGTCCGCCGTCAGGCGTGAAACTTTCTGGACCACAGAAGAATTTGTGGATTCCCGTATCTTTTAATATTGGAATACGTTCCATGGCGATCTCAACATAGGGCATCATTCGGTCCCAGTCGGGTTTCAATTCCCCGAAGGAAAAATTCTTGGGTATACCATCTGTAGCCCAGGGACCAGCAACCGGCTCAAAGAAACCCACCAGCAGTCCTCCGACCTCTTCTCTGAAGTAGGAATACCGTCCAAAATCTTCGATAATTGGCAAGTCCGGATGAACACCTTCGATCGGTTCAGTTAATAAATAATAGTGCTCAGCGGCTTGTAAAGGCACATTTACTCCGGCCATCTTGCCAATTTCCCGTCCCCACATTCCGGCACAGTTTACAACAATCTCTGCTTCAATTTCCCCCCTGGGGGTGACAACTCCAGTCACAACACCATCTTTTTGGTTGATAGCTGTCACTTCAGTATCTTCGAAAATATGCACCCCGCCCATCCGGGCGCCTTTTGCCAGGGCCATTGTAAAATCTACAGGATTGACCCTGCCATCTTCGGGAGTAAAAAAGCCGGCAAGAATATCATCTGTATTGGCCAGCGGCCACATTTCTTTGACCTCTTTAGGAGAAATCTCTTGATAATTAATACCCAGTCTTCTGGCTGCCACGGCCATTCTGCGCCTTTCTTCCAACCAATCCTGGGTGCAGGCTAATTGGAGATACCCAATGTCTTTAAAACCAGTTGCCTGGCCAGTTTCCTTTTCAATGGATTTAATTAAATCAACAGTGTAAGTTGAAAGCTCAACGCTGAGCTCATCTCCACTTGGTGTAACAACCAGTCCAGCTGCATGCCAGGTAGTTCCTGCAGTTAACTGACTCTTTTCCAGCAGGAGTACATCCTTCCAGCCTAGTTTTGTGAGATGATAAGCGATGCTGCATCCAATCACACCACCTCCAACTATCACTACTTGAGCCTGGGTGGGTAAAGTATTTTTATTTTCTACTGACTTGGTTTCTTTGTTCATGGGGATGCTCCTCTCGATGATACAGCTTTCAGGCTGGATCTTTATCGGTGTGGCTGATCACCTCCGGCGGTAGCCAGGAGGTAATGTCTTTTAAATTCAACGGCAGGGGAAAGGTCTTGGTATGGCGAACCCCCGGGATCTTGCCGATCGTTTCAATCACAAATTCATATAGTTCATCGATCTCTTTAGCCCTGACAGAGATGATGATATCTGTGTCTCCCGTGGCGAGGGCGATATAACTGATCTGGGGATATTCAGTCAGGCGATCTGCCACATTTCTGAGATCTCCTGGTACGACTTCTATAAATACATCAGCCAGGACGCAGTATCCAATATTTCTCCGGATTGACGATAGACCGGATATTGATGATGCCTTCCTGGGTCAGGATCTCTATCCGGTTCGTTATCATGTTCGGGCGGATGCACCGCCCAAGTTGGCGGGAAATATCTGCGCTGGATAAGCGTCCATCCTGCATCAAAAGCTTGATAATTTGCCAGTCCAACATCAGGTTCATGCATATGGTTTGCCCCATATCTTGTGAGGTAAAACAGGTGAATGAAGCTGTCTGAGGTCAGGATACTTGAGTAGTTTCCGAAATGTCAAGAGATATGAAAGATATACCTGCCGAAATAGACATCAATATTACGGAAATACGTAAAAACGAAAGTATGGGTATAATATGTGATAGACAAGTACGGTAGATATCCCTATTTCTAAAGTGACAGGAAAATCATTCCTGCCTGGAAAGATAATGGTTTTAGCTATCTAGAACTCGACATGGACAGACGGATTGATTAAATCAGAGAGGAGTCGCAGGCATGAATACTAGAACACAAGGACATATTCTGAGTAGATTATCAGAGACTCATACAGCTCTGAACGCGAACAGCGGTGGAGGGGATTGGATCTGGAGATGGTCGTTTCACGAAGGTGCTCGAGTGGCGAATCAGGGATTTGCTCGGCCACATTGCATCTGGGACCGGGTTCTGCTCCAAGGCGATCGAGAGCCTATTTGGAGGATCGGAATATGTCATCCCAGGTATGGATGAGATGAAACAGACTATCAACGCCAGCAGGTATAGAGCAAAAGAATCTAACTACTGCTGAGATCTCAGAGAATGGAACCTGTGGCGAGAGAGGATTTTATAGACAGCTGTTCAACGAATTCCAGCAGATCAGTTTTTCCGCATGACCTGAACTTCCCTTGGGGAGATGAACGGGCAGTGTGTCTCTGATGATCAATACATGATTGAGCACACGGAGGAACATCAGCATGAGATTATTGAGGCTCTGGATAGTTTAGCCAGCTGAGTGAGGAAACACCAACCCAATTTGAAATGGAGAGATTGTTGATTTGTAGGATTTGTTTGATCCAGGGTGAAGATATGGTGAATATCAAACCTATTCAAGACAATCTGAATTTTGAAATCCTGACACCCGGTCAGATCGGTGAGATCCGGGCAGCGACATTAACTATTCTGGAAGACGTTGGTGTGCACTTCCCGTCGAAACGCGCGTTAAAGGTTTTCTCCGAACACGGGGCAAAAGTGAATCCGGATACTCAAATTGTTCGTTTTCCGGAAGATCTGGTCCTTGAGGCTATGAGCCACGCACCACGAGTTTACACGCTCTCTGGACGTACTCCAGGAACAGATCTAACTCTTGACGGCAGGTCCAGTTATTTCGCCACTGATGGAAGTGGCACTGAAACCATTGACTTTGAGTCTGGGGAGCGGCGGCAATCTACCAAAGCGGATGTGGCCATGATGGCTCATGTGGCGGATTATCTCACTTCAATCTCGTTCTATTGGCCGATTGTAAGCGCCCAGGATTATGGTCAATTCTCTCCATTACATGAGCTGGATGCCAGTTTTAATAATACGTCAAAACATATTCAAAGTGTGACCATCATCGGTGAGGATTTAGCCCGTAATGCTTTGCAAATGGCAGAAATAATTGCAGGGAGCAAGAAAAATCTCAGGGTACGACCACCACTTTCAAGCCTGGTTTGCACGATAGCTCCCCTTGGACAAGATAGAGAAGGAATTGAAGGGGCAATGTTGTATGCAGAGGCGGGAGTTCCGGTTGGATTTATGGCGATGCCCAATCTGGGCTCAACATCTCCGGCTACCATGGCGGGGGCTTTGGCTGTTGGAAATAGTGAAGTTGTCAGTGCGATGGTATTAATGCAACTTGTGGCTCCTGGAGCGCCGGTCTATCATTCACTATTAGCCTCGGTTATGGATCCCCGATCAGGGAATTACATCACCGGGATATCCGAGAAATATCTTTGTAATGCTGCTGCTGTTCAATTAGCCCATGATTGGAACGTTCCTTCCCTAGGAGGTGCGTTCAGTGTCGATTGTCCTACACCAGATTCATGGCAGCTGGGACGTGATAGTGTGTATACATCCCTGTTCACTCCTCTGGTTGGAGCGGATATGGTAGAAGGCCTGGGATTGTTAAAAGCAGCAACTTTATTGGTGCCGGAACAAATTATCTATGATGACGAGATCTATCACACCCATCGAAAACTAGCAGAAGGCATTGATACAAATGCAGATCAATTAGCACTTGATGTGATCAAAGCTGTAGGACCGGGAGGTCATTATCTGGGACAGAAACACACCAGGCGCACAATCAGGGATATTTGGCTGCCAACCCTGACACACCCTGTACCTATCATGGACGATAAACCCCAGATTGATATACGCGATCGAGCTAAAGCCGAATTTAAAAGAATATTAAAAGAACACCAACCTGAGCCTCTAGCAGCTGAGATCCAAGTTGAAATAGGTAAAATCATCGAGTATGCTGAAGGAAGTTGATAAGTACCTAAAGAGGAGATCCAATAATGGTAGAAAAATTGAGGGATCTGGGGATTGTCAAATTAGTACAATTGCAGCCAGATGGCTTGATCATTGAAAAACCACCAGGATATTTTTATGACGAGGGCCGCCGGGTTGAGGTTGACTGCTTGATAATCAACTCAAAAGGAATTGAAGCTACTACTCCTGATGGGGATTATGTACTAGACATCCATCATTTGGATCATCCTGATAAAGAATACGATGATGATGATCTGGTCTGCATCGGCTTTACATCCCATTATGATAAGATGTGCGATCGTTTTGGGGAGCATATGGTCTATGGTTCTGCCGGTGAGAATATCATCATCGAATATCCCAAGGAGATCTGGCTGGATGATCTCAGGGACCAGATCGGGATAGAAAATCAGGATACTGGTCAATTGCTGATCCTGGATCAAGTTCAAGTAGCTGCTCCCTGTGAAGAATTCAGCCATTTTGCTGCCCAGAAGCAGGATGAGAAGATGCCGGCAGCCGAATTGAAAGATATCTTACAATTTTTAAACAATGGCCGCCGGGGCTTCCTGTTGGTATTGAAAAAAGATCAAAAAGTGGGTGAAGTAAGGCCTGGTGATAAGGTTTTTGTTCTTGGGCCAGGTTAATCACTGAGTATATAAACTTCAAAAGGAGATTCCTTGTATTCCAAAACTCCAGATATCCTATCGATTCCCACAACCCTGAAGGGCGAGATATTGACTCAGGACGAACTTGAGAAGATAAAAGAAAAGACCCTTTATCTCCTGGCCGAAGTTGGGGTACATTTTCCTTCCAAGAGCGCTCTGGATATTTTTGCTGAGAATGGTGCGCAAGTGGATCGAGAATCCGAAATCGTCCGTATATCTCCTGACCTGGTTCTCAAAGCCATGGCAACTGCCCCGCGTTCTTTTGTATTGGGAGGACGGGAGGAACGCTTTGATTTGCATCTGGACGGAAGCTGTTCTTACCTCTCAACGGATGGCACAGGGGTACATGTGATTGACCCGGAGACGCGGGAGAAACGCTCTTCCTGCAAAGCAGATGTAGCCATGATGGCACGGGTGTGTGACGCTCTGCCCCTGGTAAGTTTTTATTGGCCAATGGTCAGCGCCAAGGATTATGGTCAGACGGCATCCCTGCACCAATGCCATGCTGGTTTGACGAATACCTTGAAACATGTTCGGGGCGGCACAACCATGCATCCCCGTTTAGCCCGATATGTCGTGGAAATGGCTGCAGTTGTTTCCGGGAGCGCAGAGGTTCTTGTCCAGCGACCGCCTATCAACGCCAATATCTGTACAATCTCCCCCTTAAGTCATGACAAAGAAGGGATTGAGAGTGCATTGATCTATGCTGAAGCGGGGATTCCAATCAGTTTTATGGCCATGCCCACCATGGGATCCACTGCGCCGGCATCACCCCTCGGTGCCCTGGTGATGGGTGATGCTGAGGTGATCAGTGCCATGACCCTGATCCAGCTGGCTTTTCCAGGCGCGCCAGTCTTCCACGCTGTTTTCACTTCCGTGATGAATCCGCGAACAGGAGGTTATATCAGCGAGGTACCAACATCCTCCTATGCGATGGCAAAAGAGCTTGCCCATGCCTGGAAGGTGCCCTGCCTGGGTGGTGCAAGGGTGAGCGGGGATGCCCCAGAGCTTGGCTGGCAGTCGGGTTATGAGGTTGGTTTTGGTTCAGTAATGACAGCTCTGTCGGGTGGTGAGATCTGCGGTTTGATGGGCCTGGTAGGTAGCGCGACCACGCTTTATCCCGAAGAGGTGATTCTCGATCACGATGCCTATTATCACATCTATGAAATATTGAAAAAGAACAATTTGGAACAGATCGAACCCTCTCTAGATGTGATTAGATCAGTAGGGCAGAGAGGTCATTTCCTGGCTCAGAAGCACACCAGGGAACATATCCGCGATTTTCGATTGTCCCCTCTGCAGCGGCAGAAAGATGACCAGGGCAAAGCACGTGACCCACAGGAGGTAGCCTTGGAGAAATTCAAAGAGATCGAAAGAAATCACCGTCCTGAACCGCTGCCCGCCGATGTCCTGACAGAACTGGATCGAATCATCCAATCAGCAGAATCCGAGGCGGAAAAGTTGTTTGTTAGTTAATTCTGGCTGTATATTCTTTAGAAGGAATAAACCCTGATGACATCCCCATTGAATGATCCTGTACTTGAGGCAATGCTTGACCGCCTTCATAGATTAAGCGATGCCCAGGCAGAAGCGACCGATGTGGCGTTCGAAAGACGTGAAGATATGATCCCGATAGATCATCCGGATTTTTATGATGATGAACTGCGGTTCTTCCTGGCGGATAAATTGGTAGCACTCGACCGGGACAAAGCTCTCTTCTGTTATTTGCTCTGCCGTTCATTAAGATCAAAACGAGTCGTGGAAGCTGGTACTTCATTTGGTGTTTCGACCCTTTATTTGGCAGCTGCGGTGCGCGACAATCAGGTCGAGGATGGCCTTGTTATAGGCACAGAAATCGAGCCTGCCAAGGCGGAAATCGCCCGCAGAAATTTCGAACAAGCCGGGCTGAGTGATTATATCGATCTCCGCGAAGGAGATTTGCAGAAAACACTTCAAGATCTTGACGGCCCGATTGATTTTATGCTGGTAGATATCTGGGAAGTAGCTTTGCCCGCCCTCAAGCTGGTATCTCCCCATCTCAGATCTGGTGCTATGGTTGTATGCGATAACACTGCAATCGACGCCGCCGAGTACCGGGATTACTTCGCTTATATAAACGATCCACAAAACCAGTTCCGAACAATGACAATACCATTTGAGGGAGGATTCGAGCTTTCTGTCCGATTATGAGCCCCAGATTATCCGACCGGAATTGAAAAAGGTTCCTTTTCTGATCCTATTCACTCAATAAAAAAAGAAGCTTCTTCCTCAAGGATAGAAGCTTCCTCTTTATATATTCGAGAACAATTTAGTATTATTCGCCTTCAATCGCTGGCGGTGGACGCAGTCCCAACTCTCGATCTAGCATTAACATGGCGTGATCAACTCCGCTGACGCGTTTTATGTTTTCAACCACTTCACCAACATGTTCCTCTTCTTCAACCTGTTCATCGATGAACCACTGCAGGAAAGATAAACTGGGGTAATCTTTTTCTTCCATGGCCAGGCCATAAAGCTTGTGAATATCACTGGTGATCTTCTTTTCATGAGCCAGGGAAGTTTCAAATGCGTCCAGGGGGGACTCAAATTCTGACGGCGGAGCTTCAATGGTCTGTAGAACCACTTTTTCGCCCCGGCTGTGGATGTAATCATAAAAACGAAAGGTATGGAGCATTTCCTCGTCAAACTGCATTTTCATCCAATGTGCAAATCCGGGAAAATTCTCTGATGTAAAATAAGCCGCCATCGCTAAATATATGTAGGCGGACTCCAACTCATGATGGATCTGGTCATTCATGGCTTTTTGCATTTTTTTAGTGAACATTATTTCCTCCAAAACTCAATCTTTCTCAAATTTATATACTTTCTTGTTAGATACCTACCAGATTATTATAGACAACTAAAGAAGTACGGCAAGGGTATCAGACTATATTCTATAAATATTTAATACAAATTCTGGAATAGGGGTAATAAAAATATTCTGATCGATCGCAGATGGAGGGAAAGGAGAGAATAGCCAACCAGGACATTTTATTAATCTCTTATATATATGTGTGCCCCGGTTGGTGAGTCCCCTTCTCTGTGTTAAAATTAGTTCTGAAGGTGAATTCCCACCTGTGTGGGGTTTTTGTCAAAATTTAGGAGTATGAAAAATATATTTATGCCTGCCTCAAGATGGAGTTCAGAATTTTTAGAGCTATTGGAATGGGTAAACCGGGAGGGTCTCTCCCTGGAGCAAATCCTGCAAGGTTCGGTTGTATCCAATCTGTCAGAGTTGGAGGATGATGGTGACGAGATCAATCAGCAGGAGCTGATTGGTAGAATACCAACCCAACTGCCAATTCTGCCCTTGCGGGGACTGGTTGTTTATCCAGAAACCGCAGTACCTCTGTCAATTGGCCAGCCAAGATCTATCCGCCTGGTTGATGATGTGCTGTCAGCTGATGACCGCTTGATCGGGCTGGTGACATCTAAAGATCCCCAGAATGAACATCCAGGACCAGAAGATCTTTACAAGGTAGGCACTGTTGCCTCGGTTCACCGACTTTTCAGGGCTCCAGATGGAACCATTCGATTGCTGGTCCAGGGAATAACTCGATTTGATGTCAAGGAATTTGTTCAGGAAGAACCCTATCTGAAGGCAAAGATCAAATTATCCCCGGTTAAAGTTGAAAGAGACCTGGAAATTGATGCTCTGACCCGTCAGGCCAGGGATCAATTTTCTGAGATCACCAATCTGGTACCCTCTGTTCCCCAGGAACTTGTGGATGCTGTTATGGCGTTGGATGATCCCCTTCAGGTTGTGTACACTGTGGCAAATTTCCAGCGCCTTGAACTGGCAGAAGCCCAGGAGCTGCTGGAACTGAATACCGTATCAGAGAAATTGCTTAAATTGGTAAATTTCCTGACCAGGGAACTGGAAATGCTGGAAATCGGGCAGCGTATTCAAAACCAGGCCCGGTCAGAAATTGAAAAGGTCCAGCGGGAATATTTCCTGCGGGAGCAGATCAAAGCCATTCGTTCTGAACTTGGGGAGGAGGGCGATCAGGCGGCGGAAATAGATGAGTTCAGGCGGCAGATCGATGAAGCCGGCATGCCGGAAGAAGCCCATAAACAAGCCCGGCGAGAGCTGGATCGAATGTCCCATTTGCCTTCTGCGGCCGCAGAGTTCGGTGTGATCCGGACTTATCTGGACTGGATGGTCTCGATGCCCTGGTCAGAAATGACTGAGGATAACCTGGATATAACCCGGGCCAGGAAAGTACTGGATGAAGACCATTTTGGTCTCGAGGATGTTAAGGAAAGGATTCTGGAATTCCTGGCAGTCAGGAAACTGCGTAAGGAAAGGGAAGGGGAGTTTGATGATACCTTCGATGATGGTATCCGCCAGATCCGGGAAGGTGTTATTTTATGTTTTGTCGGACCTCCGGGAGTTGGCAAAACTTCCCTGGGACGTTCCATTGCCAGGTCGATGGACAGGGAGTTCATTCGGATATCCCTGGGCGGCGTGAGAGATGAAGCGGAAATACGGGGACACAGAAGAACATATATCGGTGCCATGCCCGGCAGAATTTTGCAGGCTCTCAGGAGAATTGGGAAAAACAACCCGGTTTTTATGATGGATGAAATTGACAAATTGGGCCGGGATTATCGGGGAGATCCCACCTCGGCTTTATTAGAAGTGCTTGACCCGGAACAAAATAAAGAGTTCAGAGATCATTATTTGGAGGTTGCCTATGACCTTTCGAAAGTGATGTTTATTACCACGGCAAATTTATTAGAGCCTATTCCGTCACCGTTACGAGACCGAATGGAAATCATAAAGTTATCCGGTTATACGGATAAAGAGAAGAAATCCATTGCCAAAGGTTATTTGATACCGAGGCAGATACGGGAAAATGGTTTACGAAATGATGAGATTGATTTTACCGATCCAGCTTTGCAGTTGATTATCCGCTCCTATACCAGGGAGTCCGGAGTCAGGAACCTGGAAAGGGAAATTGGTTCATTGTGCAGAAAAGTTGTCACATTGATAGCGGAAAAAAAGACCACATCTATTAAAATAGGAGTGAAGGAAGTTGCAGAATTCCTTGGGCGCCCGAAATATTATGGCGATGAAGAATTGGCAAATCGCACATCCGTACCCGGTGTGGCTACAGGACTAGCCTGGACCTCCACTGGCGGTGAAGTGTTATTTGTAGAAGCGACTTCCATGCCCGGGAAAAACAGTTTTCAGTTAACAGGATCCCTGGGTGAGGTGATGAAGGAATCTGCCCAGGCTGCTTTATCCTATGTCCGTTCCAAAGCTGGAAAATTAGGGCTTGCCCCCGATTTTTACAAGGATCAAGACATTCACCTGCATGTCCCAGCCGGAGCCCAACCAAAAGATGGACCTTCCGCTGGAGTGACCATGGCAACAGCCCTGGTATCCCTGATTTCCCGCCGCCCGGTCAAGGGCAATGTCAGCATGACGGGTGAAATCACCTTGCGGGGCCAGGTACTTCCGGTTGGTGGCATTAAAGAAAAAGTGCTGGCAGCCTATCGAGCTGGATCAACAACTGTTATTCTGCCCAAGAAAAACCAGGCAGACCTGGAAGAAGATATTCCTCCCGAAGTTATGGAAAAGATTAAATTTATCTTTGTGGAGAGTATTGAAGAAGTGCTGGAAGCTGCTTTATCAGCGAAAAAACCAGCCCCCAGGAAGAAAAAATCTTCCAAATGATTTATGTTCCAGTCAGAATATGACTTTATTTGCCGGGTACTATTGTATTAAGTTACGTTGAGGAACAACCAATATCAGGTATTAACTACCAGGAAAAACAGGCAGAATTAAGAGTTCCATTATTTCTCCCTTCAGGAGACATTCTGTCGAAAAAATTGAATATTGATCCTGGTACAAGATAGATCTATTGTTCCCTCCGTGATATTTATAAATTGCAGTGAATATATCTATTGTTTGACCCATCCAGTAGTGACCAGGGGTGAAGGTCAGACTTGTCAGGGTATTTTCTGACATCTATTCCTGTAATCGTGAGGATATTGTGGCAACAAAAAATAATCGTACCGGTTTAACCTGGTACACCATGGATTTACATTTACATACCCCTGCATCTGAAGATTATCTTCAGCCAGAAATTGGATATCTAGATATCTTGAGAGAAGCTGCCAAAAAAGGCCTGGATATTATTGCCTTTACAGATCACAACACAGTCGCGGGATACCGCCGGATGCAGGAAGAAATAGACCAGTTGAAATTGCTCCAGGAGCTTAATCGCCTGCTTCCTGAGGAAGAATCCAGTTTAAATGAATACGGTAAACTTCTTCAACGGGTTCTGGTTTTGCCAGCATTTGAGTTCACAGCAACTTTTGGATTTCATATCCTGGCCATATTTCCGCATGACAAACCGGTCAGGGATATCGAACATCTTTTGCTGGAATTAAATATACCCTCAGAGAAATTGGATGAAGGTTCAGTAACTGTTGGAGCAAGTGTTGATGTGTTGACTGCCTACAAAGCCATTCAAGAAGCTGGAGGGATGGCTATCGCAGCCCATGCTAATTCCAATAATGGAGTGGCCATGCGCCGCTTCCCATTCGGGGGACAAACAAAAATCGCCTATACCCAGGACCTCAACCTGGCTGCACTGGAAGTAACTGATTTGGAGAAGAAAGGCCGCCATTCTACTGCATCCTTCTTCAGCGGGAACAAACCTGAATATCCCCGGCGTATGCACTGCATACAGGGATCAGATGCCCACCTTCTGGTCAAAAAAATCAAGTTCCAAAATAAATTGGGAGTAGGGGACCGAACAACTGATGTCCGGCTTCCGGATAAGAGCTTCCAGGCTATCCAGGATCTTTTCGCAAGCAATAACTTTTCGAGAACCCGGCCCCATCAGCTCGGCTCTCAACCAGCTTATGATTTTATTCGAGACGCCAGGCAGGAAGGGGCAACCTTCATGCAGGACTTCCACGAGAAGATCACTATCCGTGGTGGGAATTTATACTCGATCATCGCTGATGTCTGCGCATTTGCCAACTCAAATGGCGGCACGCTCTACCTGGGAATTTCCAGTGATCCCGGCAAGAAATTTGAAGGAATCCCACGTCCCAAACAGGGCGTTGAAAAACTGCAAGAGGAAATTAGTAAACGCATCAGTCCTGAACTGGAATGTAAATTTGAGGTCCAGGAAACTGAAGGTAAAAAAGTCATCCAGGTGATGATTCCCAAAGGTGTCGACCCACCCTATGCCGTGGATGATAACAAAATCTATCTACGTACTGAAACAGAAACCGGGATGGCTGTGCGGGATGAGATTGTGGAAATGGTGCTGCAGGGAGAAAAGAAGAAAGGTCCAAGTCCTGCGGAAATCCATGCTGAACCGCTGCCCATCCCGGGGTCAAAGGATGTTTCCCAGATGGTTGCACCTGAAGGTGATCAGCCGGCTGATCTGGGTCCACCCAAAACAGGTGTGGAGGTTGTTTCTGTTAATACCAGGGGTGGGCAGGACTATTACACCGTTCGGGATCTGCGGAATGACAGTGTAGTTAAGAACGTGACATTAAAATCTTCCCGCCGGTTGTGGCATTATGCCATCTCTCAGTATGCTAAACTTCCTAAAAAAATCGATACCCTTAAGGTTTCCTGGCAGGGTGATCTGGGTATGGTCACCAGAAAGAAAAGGGGCAACTACACCAGTTATGACCTGATCCAGCGGACCAAAGACGGTTACCGTCATTATTACGGAGTGACAGATGATGGCATCCATGGCAGCTGGGAGGGTTTGATCTGATAAGGTTGGTCTATGACACTTAGAATTGCTGTATTGACTGTTTCGGACAGGTCAGCAGCTGGTACCCGTGAAGACACATCCGGCCCGGCTCTAGTTGGAGCTATAAAAAACGCTGGATGGGTAGTTACCCAGACAGCTATTGTCCCAGATGATATTGAGGCGATCGGGAAACTGTTGATAAATTGGTCCGATAGTGGAGAAAACCAGGTGATCCTGACTACCGGGGGCACGGGTTTTTCTCCCAGGGATGTCACCCCGGAAGCAACCAGGCGTGTAATTGATCGTCCTGCGCCAGGCTTGGCAGAAGCCATGCGAGCTGGCAGTTTAACAATCACTCCCCATGCCATGTTATCCCGGGCTGAAGCCGGCATCAGGAAGATGGCTTTGATAGTTAATCTTCCGGGCAGTCCCAAGGGGGCTCTTGAAAATTTCCGTATCATAGCCCCGGTTCTTACCCATGCCATACAATTACTTGAAAATGACAGCCAGGCTGAGACGAGCCATCAGCGTCCCCTGGCAGCTTGAGTGGAGCTTATATCAAGAGGAGAAAAAATATGAAACGTTCTCTATGGATCGCCACCTTATTCATAATAATTGGACTACTTTTCGCTGCCTGTGCCAGCCAGCCTGAGCCCGTAGTGGAAACAGAAGTAGTTGATGCGAATAACCCTATGTCAGCCATTCAAACATTGCAGGCATCAACCACCCTGGTTCCTCCAACTCCAGTAGGTGGGGTTGTGGTTGAAGGACCGGATGATTATGTTGGGTTAATCAGACAGGCCTGGAGTATCGTCAAAGCTGAATATGTCTGGGGAGATTTTAATGGAGCTGATTGGGATGCGATCTATGATGAATATGTCGCCTTAGCGGAAAACGTCACCTCATCGGAGGAATTATGGGATTTACAAACAGAGTTGATCCTTGAATTAAATGACGATCACAGCCGCGTTGTTCCGCCGGAGAGATTGGGTTTAGAAGCAGGGGTTGAAACAAGCTTAGATCCCCCACCTAGGCCAGCCACTGGGATATTTATTTCTCCTGGTCCCGCAAGAGAAGAATATTTAACTATCTGGGATGTTTGTGAACTCAGCTCGGCAGCATCAGCAGGCATTACAAGAGGTGACATCATATTGGCTATTGATGGAGTAGCGGTTGAAAAAGCCGATGGGGAATATACCAGAGAATATAATTCCCAAGCTTTGTTCGGAAATGGAGGAGACACGGTTACTCTAACAATTTGGCAAGGACCGGAACTAGATCCAATTGATATTACTTTGCCTCTTGATGGCGTAGGCAATTGCCCGTATAGGGATTCTTTCCTGGTGAGTTCTGATCCCCGGATAGGGTACATACGATTACCTGACTTCGACGGTGATACGGAGGCTTATCTCCTAAGCACCATTGCGGAATTTGAAGAAGAGGGGGTTCTAGATGGTTTGATCGTGGATGTGCGTCACAACCCCGGTGGAAATTCAGATGCATCTACCG